>Ga0208971_1000076_pt1 | contig 68370 bp, 56 predicted proteins | sample AOAMet1_18_M0_10_2_FD_188229 | JGI IMG/M metagenome (GOLD analysis project Ga0208971, IMG submission 188229) | Ammonia-oxidizing marine microbial communities from Monterey Bay, California, USA - CAN11_18_M0_10 (SPAdes) | ecosystem: Environmental > Aquatic > Marine > Intertidal zone | place...
GAGGTGTATCGTCAAACATTTCGGCCATATCCGTAACGTTCGAGACATCCCAAGAGGAAATGTCTCCATTGAAGTTGGAAGCCTCGAAAAACATTTGATTCATATTCGTAACACTTGACACGTCCCAAGATGAGATATCGCTATTGAAAATATCAGCGCGATGAAACATCCAGCGCATATTGGTCACACTTGAAACGTCCCAGGACGAAATATCGCTATTGAAATTATCTGCCCCCTCAGCGAACATAGAACTCATATTGGTCACGTTCGAAACATCCCAAGATGAAAGGTCCCCATTGAAACTAGGAGCACCATAAAACATAGTGGTCATCGTCGTCACATTCGAAACATTCCAGTTTGAGATATCACTATTGAAAATGTCAGCATGGTAAAACATCCAAGATATATCCGTCGCGTTCGAAACGTCCCAAGCTGAGATGTCACCATTAAAGCTGTGAGCAGAGGCAAACATCCCGTGCATATCCGTCACGCTCGAAACATCCCAACTGGAAATGTCGCCGTTGAAAGAAGAAGCTCCACCGAACATACTTCTCATATCCGTCACGGCAGAAACATCCCAAGATGAGAGGTCACCATTGAAGTTGGGAGCCTGCTTGAACATCTTTTTCATATCCGTCACGCTAGAAACATCCCAAGATGAAAGGTCACCATTGAAGTTTGAGGCCTGCTCGAACATCACGTTCATTAACGAAACACTCGAGACATCCCAAGCTGAGATATCACCATTGAAAATAGAAGCTTTATAAAACATCCAGCCCATATTGGTCACACTTGAAACGTCCCAATCAGTTAAATCGGCATTGAAACTGGAGGCTTGAGCAAACATCACGGACATATCTATCACACTCGAAACATCCCAACTGGAAATATCGCCGCTGAAAGAAGAAGCTACGTTGAACATCGAATTCATATTCTCAACGCTAGAAACATCCCAACCGGAAATATCGCCGTTGAAAGAAGAGGCTAGGTCGAACATAGCGTACATATTCGTCACACCAGAAACATCCCAAGCAGAGATGTCTCCATTGAAGTTGGAGGCCTCGTAAAACAGGCTGGACATATTCGTCACACCTGCCACATCCCAAACGGAGATGGGACCATAGAGCGCAAGCGCCTCAGCCTCAGCAGAAAGCCAAAGGTCCACAGCCTCGTGAATATTGGTGTCATCTAGCTGCGTGACACAGAAGTAATTGAAGACCGTATCCGCTCCAACCTCATAGACCCACCACTCATCGATTTGCTCAGCGTAAACAGAATCGTACAGGATGGTAATGGACTCAATTACAGACACCGTTGGTCCTGGTCCGTTACAAACCCCACATTCATCATAGGCCCCAATACAGTCGTCCTGTGAGTCCCAAATGCCGTCGTCATCCTCGTCGTTTTCAGCAAACAAACCCAACAAGGCCAACAGGTCGTTGACTCCGATGTTATTGTCACCATCCACATCGGGATCGTACGTTGGAGAAACAGTCTGCGCACTGAGGTTCAACCCCAACGCAACAGCAAACAGTATGGTCAGCAGCTTTTTCATTCTTCGGTGTCTTTGAGATAACCCACGTTTTTAATCCTGAACGCAACGAACGGAAAAACCACCCCGATGGTCAAAGTAATCCCTACTTACTTCTGAATTGTAAGTGTAGAGCTTCCTGTACCAAGCATTTTCTCCATTCGGAGAAGCAGACCAGAAATAAACGTGTGATGTTAAGAGGTAGAAGCTCCCGTCAGCATAGCGAACCCCTCCAGCTAAACCGGAAAAACCGCTCGTATTCGTCCCATTCCATGAAGGAGAGTCATCAGAAGAAGACTTCAATTGTGTGCCCTGATCCGAACCACGAAAGTTCACCCCACTCGCTTCTGATTCGCTCATACCCAACTCCATTTCGAGCGTCATAAACTCACCATCCGTTGGGACGTGCCAACCTGCTAGGCATAACCCGCGTTCATCGTTCACTGCATGCCAGTTGTATAGTCGGCCATAGGAGGCAAGGTTGGCCGGATTGCTATTGTGAATGACTTGCGCACCGAGATTGGTGCTGTCCGTATTCGACCACTCACTTTCACTCAATTCCCCTGGAATCGCATCGCCATTGTTGTATAGCTCCGTTCTCAAATTCTCCGCAAACCAACATTGCTCACCAATCTGCACCGTAGCGTAATCGTAGCCGTGGTAGTTGACAGGATCGCCGCACATCCAGATCGGACACATCGTTCCAAAGGATGAAAGCAATTGCATCAAGTCGCTAATTCCGATGACACCGTCTCCGTCCAAATCTTCTTGGCAAAATTCGGAAACCACGCAAGCCTGAATATTCGCATCCCAAGTTGTTCCTTCTCCACATGCGGCTCCTCCATCTTCACAGTCATCACCGAAGAGCGGGTAAATACAACTTCCATCGTCTTCATTGGCTTCTGAGCTAAAGTTGCATGCCGACATATCTGTGCAGCCCGGAAAAGGGAATTGAGCATTGTATAGCGCGAGAATTTCGTCCTCAATGAGCGCGCGGTTCCAAAACCCGAAATCATCCAGTGTCCCTATGAAGTCATAGGGTACGCCGTCCCATTCTTGACCGATAATCAAGTCAGCGCCTGAACACATTGTTTCTGGCACAAAACTGCTTTCATCCAAAAGCACCCCATCGATGTAGAGTCTTTTCTGAATGGAGTCCAATACGCCGACATAGTGATGCCACATACCGTCATTGAGAACCACTCCAACATTGTCATATTGCCAAGTGGCATCGCACACTTCCTTGGCTGCAAAATGCGCATTCCCGCTCCAATTCACCGCGCAACTTACCCGTTCGTGGACATGGCCTGAATAGATATTCTGCTTGAACATAACTTGATTTCCAGCAGTTGAGCTTGTTGAAAACCAAAATGAAATGCTTTTGAATTGATCCAGGTCGGCAGAATTTGCGATTTCAATTCGGGTATTTTCAAATTCGAAGGCGGATTCGTTCAAGCCAAATCGATCAACCGTAAGCTCAGGCCCCATAATTTCACCGTCATTCTCATTGCCACTCTCGTCATTCGCATTTCCATTGAACGGATACCACGCCACCAGACCATCGGTCGGCACGTAATCAGGAACCTGCGCACTGAGGTTCAACCCTAGAGCAACAGCAAACAATATGGTCAGTAGCTTTTTCATTCTTCAGTGTCTTTAATGCAACGGACCGCACTGCCAACACTCAACTCCCACCACCCCCGAAAAAGACAGCCACTGTCTGCCGGAACCTGCCTTCTCCACAGCCGAGTTGCATCGTAGGGCGTGGACGTCCAGAATTCTGAACTGGTGTAAGCGTTGCCGAAGCCTTCCCAAGTCAAAAAGTATCCGCTAGGCTGAACCGACAGACCCCAGAGATCCGTCCCCTCTTCTCCAGGATACCAACCGGTTTGGCTTTTCCATGTCTCTCCAATCTCCAAACTGCATCCCCGGTCTCCTTCCGTGCTTTCCCAATCCACTTCGCTCATGCCTGTAGCCCCTTCCAATTGAATAAAGTCGCCATCAGATGGCACATGCCAGCCTGTTGGACAGAGGCCGCGTGCATCCAACACTGCATGGCCATTGTACATGCGGCCCCTTTCCTCAAGGTAAACCGAATCTTCCAAAAAATAAGTCTGCGCTCCCGCAGTGGCCCAAAGCAAAGAGTCTTGAATGTCCGAAGGAATCGGGTCCCCGCTGGCATAAAGCTCAGTTCGGAGGTTTTCGGCAAACCAACATTGGTCACCGACCTGCACCGTGGCGTAATCGTAGCCGTGATAGTTCAACAGATCGCCGCATATCCATTCAGCCACTTCAGGCGGGCATTCAGTTCCAAAATCTGATAGCAAAGACAGCAGGTCATTGATACCAACGATGCCATCATCATCCAAATCAGAAGGACATTGGTCAAACCCAACGCAGCTTTGGAGGCTAGAATCCCAAGTCGTTCCTTCTCCACATGCGGCTCCTCCATCTTCACAGTCATCACCAAAGAGCGGGTAAATACAACTTCCATTGTCTTCACTGGCCTCTTCGCTGAAGTTGCAGGCTGAGACATCTGTACAGCCAGGCACAGGCAATTGAGCGTTGTAAAGGACTAGGATTTCTTCTTCGGTTAGGGAGCGGTTCCAAATGCCTACTCCAGAGAATCGACAATTTGAATTCCATATCCCTTCAGCAACCTCTCCCAATCGCATCGTTGGCATGGTGAATCCCTCTAGAGGAGCTAACTCTGCGCCCACAAGTGAGCCATTTACATGCAGCTCCTTCAAACCGCTTGTAGCACGATACACACTTGTGACGTGAACCCATTCTGCAGGAGGTGGAGACCACGTTGATAGGTTGTGATAACCCGATCCATCATTATTTCTCGTGATGAAGTGAACGGTCTCGGTACTGTGCTCGTATGAGAAACTCCACAGATTATTGTCTACTTCAATACGGTCAATGAGTGGCGCAGCCCCCTCCGCGGGTAGCTCTAACCAAGCCCAAAATGTGAGCGTAAGCCCCCCTTCCTCACTCACTCCTCCAGTCGGTAAATCGATGTAATCATCTCCATTAGGTAGTTCCATGGCTTGGCCAATCTGCCCATCGGGACCATCGGTTTCAACTCCACCTTGATTGAACCCGTCAAGAGAACCTATTGCGTCATCGACGTTACCATTCATTGGCCACCACGCCACCAACCCATCGGTCGGCACGTAATCAGGAACATTTTGAGAAGTAGCGTTGAGGCATAGGCAGCACAGTGCCATGCAAAGGGTCATCAGTTTGATTCGCATCACAGTCAATTTGGTTGACACGAATATACCAAAATTCAACTAAACCATTCAGCTACAGATATTGCAGAGGCAACTCATACCAACTTACTTGAACTAGATTGCACCGCATTCAAGCCTCTCTTTGAAGGTTGAGTCTGCTAAACATTTAAATGATGGTCCATCCCTCGGTGGAGAATTCCTCATCCGGGATGGTACGGTACATTGCACCGCTCTACCTTCTCTTCCGGAATTTGCTCAACAGCAGGACTCACGTCCAGCCTCATCCTGAAAAACCTCGAATTAAAATCGACGGCACGGGAACCTACTCGGGCTTCGGCTCTTTGTAGAGCTCCACCTTCACAGCCGCTAGGCCACGTGGCCCTTGCTCCACTTCGAACGAAACCTTTGAATCCTCCTTGATTTCTCCTTCGACATTGTTGATGTGAACGAAAATGCTTTCACGAGATTCGAGGTCTCGAATGAAACCAAAACCCTTGGAATCGTTGAAAAACGAAACGATTCCGATTCGTGGCGCATCATCCGGAAGTTTCTCTTTCTTGGGGATCCCGAGCTCAATGTCTTCCGCATTGATTTCTTCACGCTCTTCCGGATCTGGGGGAGTGTCTGTGACGTTCCCGTAAGCATCAACGTAAGCAATCATGCTATCGTCATCTAAGCTTGACTTGTTCTCTGAACGAACCAACTTCTTGGCTTCCTTTTCTTTGCGTTTCTTTTCCCGCTTCAATTCGCGTTCACGCTTTCCGAATGATTGTTGTGATCTACCCAGGATTTCTAATTTTTTTGAAAGGTAAGAAGTAACGCGCAAATTTCAGCGTTTCGAGCAACTCTCAAAGTGCACGTGTTCATTTTAATAACTCAAGTACTTGTCGGACCACTATGGCATGAAATAAACCTCTCCTCCAGCATGAAGCAATTGCGCCATGGTTCGCAAGGCTTTGCCGGAAACGCTCATCGACCCCATGCTATTTGTCGAGACTTCTCCTTTCGAACCATCCGGAAAATGCAGCAAATAACGTGTGCCATATGGCATTGGGTTTCCGTTCACATCCACACCTGCATCCAATAGCAAGACTTGGGACTTCATCGGCAATTGTTGATACGCCTCCAATTCACCCATTGGCCCGGTTCCGGGCACCCAGCTTTCTACCAAGATGTGACGAATGCTTGCGTTGCGCTGATTGGGATCCGTCCCGTCATTGACCCCTGCTTTTAAAACCACCAAATCATGTGAAGCACGAAGGACCAATGCTTTATTTTCCTGCCCCGTCCAATCGAGAACACCAATATCCACAGCCTTTCGATCATCATGAGGAGCTGATTCTGTCGTCCATTCAGAACCAAAATTCCCTAAGAGTGGGAGAAGGTCTGGCATAGACAAAAGCTGGTCTTGGTTGAAGTCTGGTTGCCAAACTTCTGAATCCGTCACTTGGGCGCAAAGGGAGAAATTCAAAATCAATCCCCAGAAAGCAAACACAACTTTATTGCTCATCATATTCATTTGAGCTAAAATAAAACCATGTTGAACGGATTAGAATGGTTTTTAAAAGAGAAGTCCACAGCTTACGGTTCGCAATTCACGCTGCAACCGCAAGCCGTCAATCCACCTCCAGTATCCAGGATGCTCCTCCTGGCACCATCAGCGCTCCCTCCCCATCGAGCATAGGCTCTCCATTGAAAGCATTGCGCAATCGACGCCGTCCTTTGAGCACTTCATCAAAGCGTGCGAGATCAAGCGCATCAGCTTCATTTGATTGATTCAAAATCACCATGATCGTTTGAGACGCATCAAAACGAAAATAAACATAGCTCCCTGCCTCAGGAACGAAGTGCACCAGTTGACCTCCGTGAATCGCACTTGCCGTTTTCCTCCACTGCAATAATTCCCGAACTTCTTTCTGAAATGCCTCGGATTCTTCAGATAGCCCATGACCTGTGAAGCCGCTTACCGAATCACCAGGCCACCCGCCTGGAAAGTCGCTTCGGATGTTTCCGTGGCTGTCATTTCCAGTGTTGGACATCAAGATTTCGGTGCCATAATAAAGTTGCGGGGTGCCACGCATCGTCGCAAAGAAGTAGAGTGCAATTCGCGTCTTATTGATGTCGTCACCTAACTGCGAATGAATGCGACTCATATCATGGTTGTCCGGGAATATCACATGATTGGAAGGATCGGGATAGAGGTAATCATTGCCCAGCATTTCGTACGCACGCACCCAATTGGAATGCCACAATTCCTCCTCGTTCATGCACTGAATAAAGGCATGATGCAGCGGAAAATCCAGAAGTCCGGGCAAACAAGAAACATAGCCATCTTTGTTCTGAGATCCCACCTGCCAATACGCCAAGACCGAGGGGCTCAGACTCCATTCCTCTCCACACATGTTAAAACCGGGATAAGCCGCCATTACCTCGCAACTCCAGCGAGCCATAAATGCAGCATCTGAATAAGGATAGGTATCCATTCGAATGCCACCGAGTCCGAGAAATTCAATCCACCAAATCGTATTTTGAATGAGGTAGTCGGCGAGCAAAGGCTGGCGTTGATTCAAATCGGGCATTTCCTTCACAAACCAACCATCAGAAAACGCGTTCAAATCAGTTTGGGCAACATAAGGGTCGCGCAAGGTGGTTCTTCGGTGAGTTGTAGGTGCAAATTCTCCCGCATTGTTGATCCAATCTGCCGTCGGTAAATCTTGCATCCACGGATGCTCGGAACCGCAATGATTCATGATCATATCCATGATCAACTTCATCCCATGAGCGCGGACAGATTCGGCAAGACCTTTGTATTCCGCATTGCTGCCAAACCGAGGGTCAACTCGGTAGTAATTGGTCGTTGCATAGCCATGATAAGACCACTGCGGCTGATTATTCTCCAACACAGGATTGAGCCAAATGGCCGTAAAACCCATGCTGTCCAAATAATCCAAATTCATCGCAATCCCAGCAAGATCGCCCCCGTGTCGGCCATCTTCTTTTGAGCGGTCCACCCCTTCGGTCATGCCTTCCACTTCGTCATTGCTCGCATCACCATTTGCAAAACGATCCGGGGTAATCAAGCAGATGGCATCCGCCGGACTGTACCCTTGAATTCTGACATTTGAATCGAGATAAGCATCCCGATGCTTCAATTCAAATGGAGTTCGACCAACAGTCTTGCCTCGCCGATCAGACGGATCGCGCCATTCAATTGCCATGAGCCCCGCCGGCGCATCTGAGGCAATGTGCAGGTAGAGAAACTGGTAGTTTGGGCTCACGCCTTCTCTTGCTACGCGGCATAGCTTCACTCCAGGGTAATCAATGTGCGGCTCTAACGCCCCGATCCGTATCCCATGCACCATGATCTGGACGGTATCAACCGGCATTCCCACCCACCAATTTGGAGGGTCAACCCGATCAACAAATGACTGAGAAAAACCCACGGTGAGGGAACATCTCAAAAGCAAGGCTGCAATGCAAAATAACCGAAGGCTTTTATTTGAAGTCATGCGCGAAGTTTGAACAAAGGAGGAACTTGAGGTGAAGAGCAAAGGAAACAACAGACGAGGAAATTCACAGCCACCGGAGCAAACGATCAATCACCTTGGTTTTCCATGGCTTGTAGGGCGGCATCAACAATGCCACGGCACCACGAACACGCTGTTCGTAAACACCTCTCATATGCGTAAACTCATTGAAACCATGCTGACCATGACCAGAACCAATCCCGCTGTTTCCCAATCCTCCAAACGGAAGATGATTGCTTGAAACATGGATGACAGAATTGTTGATGCTCGCTCCGCCAGACTGGATGGCATCGAGCAGTTGATTCACCACTCTATTTCGCTTGCTGTAAATGTACAAGGCCAGTGGAACTGGGCGGCTATTGACCGAATGAATCACCTCCTGAATGTCGTCGTAAGCAATGACGGGCAATACGGGACCGAACACTTCTTCTTGCATGATCTGCGCCTCAGGCGAGAGATCCGAAAGGATGGTGGGATGAACAAAACAATCCTCCGCATCGCTTGCTCCTCCATATGAAACCTTGGCGCCCTTTGAGACCGCATCCTCAGTCAAATCCAGCAAGCGTTGAGCGTGTTCGCCTTTGATGATGCGCTGGTAATCAGGATTCTCTGCAAGAACTCCCGGGTACAGTTCCATCATCGCCGATTTCAATGCTTCCACAAAATCTGACTCCATACTTCGCGGCACGAAAATGTAATCGGGCGCGACACAGATTTGACCCGCATTGGCCAACTTCGCCCATGCGATCTTTTTTGCTGTGGCCTTCAATGGTGCAGAGTCGTCCAATATCACAGGAGACTTCCCTCCTAGCTCAAGCGTCACGCTACAAGGGTGTTGGGCAGCTGCGCGCATGACAATTTTACCAACCTCCGGTGATCCCGTGAAATACATGTGGTTGAACGGCAACGAAAGCAAGTGCGTTGCCGTCTCGACTCCGCCTTGAACCACGGAAACTTCATTCTCTGGAAAAACAGCAGCTACTATTTCTGCAATGACCCCAGCTGTTTTGCCTGTCAATTCGGAAGGCTTGAGCAACACCGTGCATCCAGCGGCTATTGCTGCAATCAACGGGCGAAAAACCAACTGCATTGGATAATTCCAAGGAGCGATGATGAGCGCCACACCTTTGGCTTCTGAGCGAACCCATGAGGCCGAGCCCAAAAGTGCCAATCCTCCTGAAACACGCCGAGGCTTCATCCACTTCCGAAGCCGTTTCTTCACGAACTTTATTTCTGACTTAACAACAAAGATCTCTGTCAAATCAACCTCTTGCCCGGGTTTTCTGAAATCCTCCCACATGGCCGATTTGAGGTCATCGCGTCGACACCAAATTTCCTTGTAAAGCGCGTCAAGACGCCTGATGCGATCCCTTGCACTCGACATACGCTGTTTGGACGATTGCTGCTGCAATGCATCGAAAACTCCATTCATCAATTCTACAGACGGCGACACAGGTAGGATTGTTTGACTCATGGGGAGTAATTTCTAGTAAACTAACAGGTTAAAGCGTCAAGTTCCTCCGAATTTTTCAGAAATTCGAATGATGAAAGGTCATTGGGACATCCGATATTCAGAAACGGAAGGGGTTTACGGCAAGCTACCGAGTCCTTTCTGGGTTCAAGAATTAAGCAAGTGTTCCGGGCATTTGGCATTGCTTCCCTGCGAAGGAGAAGGCAGGAATGCGGTTTTGGCAGCACAAAAAGGATGGAACGTCGACGCCGTAGATTCAAGCGCTGTTGGCATGGCCACTTGCGCAAGATGGTCCAAAGAAGCTGGTGTCGGGAAACTCGTCAAAACCTACGTTGCAGATGCCTTGGATTTTGAAGGAGCGTCCGACGGATATGATGTTGTGGGCCTCTTTTACGCCCATATGCCCAATGACATTCGACAATTGTTTCACCGGAAAGCCATGTCATGGCTGAAGCCAGGAGGCAAGATCATTTTGGAGGGGTTCAATTCTCGTCAGTTAACACTTCATTCTGGAGGGCCCAAAGACGCGACCATGTTGTTCAACATCGCTCAGCTCGAAAGCGATTTTCAAGGCTTGGTGATGGAACAAATGGAGACCGTTCAGACCACCTTGGATGAAGGCCCGTTTCACCAGGGAAAAGCCGAAATCATTCGAATGGTTGGAACAGCTCCACAATTATAAATTCATTTTAACGCCCATGCGCTACCCCCTTGCCCTTTTGATTCCTATTGGCATCGTATCTGCATCGTTGGCTTTCTCCGAGCAGAAAAACGAACCGCTGCCAGAGGAGAAAACACCCCTTGGAATGCACTTAACGCACTTGGAGGGAGAAGCCAAAGGTGAAAAAATCTATGCGCAATGGTGCGCGGATTGCCATGGTGCCAATGGCCGTGATTTCATTCAACGTTCATGGAAACTCGGAAGCCAAGAAGCAGATATAAAACGCATCATTTCCAGCGGATATTCGCTGCTCGGAATGCCCGCTTATGGCGATGTACTCGACCCAAAAGACATTGAAAATGTCGCTCAGTTTTTGCTGAAGAAGGCCAGCGAATCTCCTGAATTTCGGACCGCACCTCCTCAGATGATTGACGCTTTTGACCTGCAAATTCGAGCCAATGTCATCGCAGAAGATTTAGCCACTCCATGGGGAATGGATTTCCTCAATGATTCAACCTTGCTTTTCACGGAGCGAGAAGGAAATCTTTGGGTCTTACAATCTGGAACGAAACAAGCAATTCTTGGACTGCCCGAGGACTTTCACGTCAAAGGTCAAGGTGGATTGCTTGACGTTATGGTTTGGAACGAACCGGACATTGAAACGCCATGGGTTTATCTCTCTTACAGCAAAAACCACCCCACTGACAACAAGCGCTCTGCGACCGCAGTGGTTCGAGGTGCATTGACAAACACAGAAGAAGGCTATTCAGTAGCAACATGGGAAACCCTAATGGTTGCAACACCCTATGCAAAAACCCATCGGCACTATGGGAGCCGTCTCGCGATGGGGACTGATCAGATGCTCTATGTGACATGCGGAGAACGTGGAATGCGAGATGTCCATCCGCAAACGTTGCGCACGTATCCTGGAAAAGTGCACCGGCTGCGCCCTGACGGAAGCATTCCAGAGGACAATCCATTTGTGGGCGTTTCAGGTGCGATTCCCTCCATTTGGTCGTGGGGACATCGCAACCCACAGGGCATGTTCATTCACCCCGAAACTGGAGCAGTCTGGACACATGAGCATGGCCCAAAAGGTGGAGACGAAATAAACATCCTCAAGAAAGCGGCAAATTATGGTTGGCCCGAAATCACTTTTGGAAGGAATTACAGCGGCACCATCATCACACGCGACACCTCAAAAACGGGAATGGAGCAACCCTTGCACTATTGGCTTCCCTCCATAGGGGCATGCGGCATGGATATCGTCCGAGGTGACGCTTGGCCAGCAAGCTGGCAGAACAACCTGCTCGTGGGATCTTTGAGTTTTGAATACCTGGAACGACTCATAATCGATGATTCAGGTCGTGTGAGTCGAAGAGAAAAATTGCTCGGTGATATTGGTCGTGTCAGAGACATTGCGCGGAATTCAAAAGGAGAGATATACGTGGCAATTGAAGGTGCTGGGGTAATCCTTCACCTGGATCCTATTCTCAAGGACTGAGCAATGAAAGGGAAAGTCATCAAAATCACCATCGCCGTGGCCATGCTCACGCTGCACCATTTGTGCACCATCACACACGCACAAACCGTAACGCCGACGCTTACCGCAGCGGAGGAGAGTGCGCTGAGAAATTCTGCTGCTCCTCCTCAGGACACCGTTCTTTGGTTGAGCAAAGGACTCATCAACATTCATTTCAGTCAAGTGCAGCTAAACAATTGGGCTGCAGGTGGGCAAAGCAACTTATCGCTTCTGACCAAGTTTGATCAGAACTGGAACCTCGACCGTGAGCGGTTTGGGTGGGACTCCGAACTTCACCTCGCTTTCGGCCTTTTGCACCGACCAGAGGATCGTGTCTTCTTGAAAACCGATGACCGCATCGAGTGGTCAACCAAATTTGGTTATCGAACAACCACGACGGGGTTCATTACGATCATGGCACATTTCCGTTCTCAGCTGGCTCCTGGCTATGCCATTGAGAATGGCGTTCCCAATCGGGATTTGCTCAATTCCAACTGGCTCTCTCCAGGGTATGGCGTCGTTGCTGCGGGGATGGATTACAAGCACCCGAGCAACGCCATCAATGTCTTCCTCGCCCCCATTACGTTCAAGTCAACTTGGGTGATGGACGACTCACTTTCTCAAGCAGGAGCCTTTGGTGTAACGCCTGGAGAAACCAGCCGGTACGAAGTAGGAGGATACTTGAAAATGAATGCCAACTGGAAGATTTCTGAGGAAATCAGCTATTCCCTTCGATTGGACTTATTCTCGAATTTCATGGACAATCCGCAAAACATCGATGTGTACAGCGACCATCTAATTTCGCTGAAAATCAACACATGGCTCACCACGACCATCAGTGCCACGCTGATTTATGACGATGATATTTCACTGACCAAAAACCCGCAAGAAATTGACGGTGCGCTCGTTCCAAACATTGGACCAGGACTGCAGTTGAAACAAGTCCTTTCCGTTGGACTCTCATTGACCATTTAAACCTGAAGTGCGTCCGTCTGAATCAATGCCTTAGTTTTGCCGATTCAAAAGAAAACCAACACCATGAAAGCTTACGTTTTTCCGGGCCAAGGAGCCCAATTTTCAGGAATGGGAAAAGACTTGTATGACGCTTCCGAGTCAGCTCAAAAACGATTCAAGCAAGCGGATGATATTTTGGGATTTTCGATTTCAGAGACCATGTTCTCCGGAAGTGACGAAGACTTAAAACAAACTTCAGTCACCCAACCCGCTATTTTTCTCCACTCGGTGATCCTAGCTGAAATGTTGGGCAATCGTTTCGCACCGGATATGGTGGCAGGCCATAGCCTTGGGGAGTTTTCTGCACTTGTTGCCGCGGGAGCATTGCAATTTGAAGATGGATTGAGATTGGTTTCCGAACGAGCCCAGGCAATGCAAGATGCCTGCAACACGGCTCCATCGACCATGGCGGCTGTATTGGGCATGGAGGACGGCAAAGTCGTAGAAATTTGCAACAATACTGCTGGCATCGTTGTAGCCGCTAATTACAACTGCCCTGGTCAGCTGGTCATTTCTGGAGAAACCGATGCCGTGCATGCCGCATGCGCAGCCCTCACAGAGGCAGGCGCGCGACGCGCACTCGTTTTGCCAGTTGGTGGAGCATTTCACTCGCCTCTCATGGAGTCTGCTAGAGAGCGACTGTCTACTGCAATTGCTGCCGCCCCCTTCAAGGCCCCTCGCTGCCCCATTGTCCAAAATGTCACGGCAAGGCCCGTTGAAGATCCAGCTGAAATCCGCACAAACCTCATCGCCCAGCTGACGGCTCCCGTCAAATGGACCCAATCCATGGCGCAAATGATTGAAATGGGAGCCGCTGAAGCCATTGAAGTTGGTCCCGGAAAAGTACTGCAAGGACTTTTCAAAAAAGTAGACCGCGCATTCCCCGTATCAGGAGCCAGCGTGGAGGCTTAACATCTCAATTCCTTGGCAATGGGACACGAAAAAGGCGGGTAACACCCGCCTTTTTCTATGCTCAAACTTTGAACACCCTACGCCACTTCTACTGCGTAAGAGTGCAGGGCTTGTAATTCTGTTTCTGAGACGAGCAAGGCATGCTTTAACCCGTTATTCTCTGACCGCAATTCGTCACAACGACGTTGCGCCACTGCGAGCTCATTTTTCAAACGCATGAACTCCTTAAGCGTTCTCACTCGCTCCTGCCGCGCTGTCTCCAATTGCACCATAAGATCTTCCATACTACAAAGAACGCCGAAGAGGACATGCCTTACAACGGGGTCGCGAATCACTTTTCCACCTTTTATCGTTCATTTCAACAAAAAGAATAAAAACCATAAATGTGCTCTATTCGTGCACTGATTTTGAGATTCGACTCGGGTCCTCTAATCGATTGCGCGCCGCCAAGAGGATGACAAACATCACCAGACCAAAAGCACCACTGATGGCATAAAGACTAGGGATGGCGTTGACATCACCAGCAAATCGATGCCCTGAGAAAACAGCTCCTGCACCAATGCCAACCTCCAGCGCCATAAGCATTGTACCCAAGGCCAAGGCTATTTTACCGGGCTTTGCGAGGTCAGCTGTCCAAGCAAAAATAGCAGGCATATTGATGCCAATGGACATGCCATAAACCACTCCTGCCAATGCCGCAGTCAATTGACTTTGAGCCAAAGCCAAGCCAAACATCCCAACCGCCAAGAGAGCAGAACCGATGATCAAAAGTGGCACACGCCCCAATCGATCAGAAGCTTTTCCTGCAAACAAGCGCATGGATATGGAAGCAATGACAATGATGGTGTTGAATGAGCCCTTGTAGACATATCCCAACGAATCAACAAAATCTGGTGTGATCGTCAAAAATGCTCCAAAAGCAAAAGCAACCGGCAGAAGTGCCATGGAGGCTGGCCATGAAGACCAGTCCAAAACTGGACCACTAAAAACATTCAAGTCTTGCAGTCGGACTTTCCGGCTGTTTGGAAGTGATTCCGGCAAGCGAAGGGTCAAAATCAAAGCCAAAACACCCAAAGCAGAGGAAGTCAAGAACATAGCGTCGTATCCAAACTCAACGGTGAGCCAACTTCCAAGTGCTGGTCCACCAGCCATTCCCGCATTGCCAGCGACTCCGAGGTAGCCCAATGCTTCTCCCCTGCGGTTCAAAGGAGTCGTATCAGTGAGAAATGCGGTGGTGCCTGTTGGCCTGAAGCCAGTGCTCATTCCATGCAAAAAGCGCAGCAACAAAAACAACCAAACAACCATTGGAACTCCGCGCCACGCGCTACTTAATTCTGGCTGCAACCAGCCAATAAGAATGTAACCGAGCCCTGCAATCATCGTGACCCAGGTGCCAAAGAGCATGACCGGCCTGCGGCCAGCCGAATCTGCGATGCGTCCGCTGATGAACCGAGAGGAGAAAGCTCCTATGGTGAATAGCCCAACGATCCACCCAATCAAATCCGGGCGCCCCAACTTTGTCAAAAATCCGGGCAATTCGGGCATGATCATTCCAAAACTTGCCATAAAAAGAACCGTACTAGCGCACAGCAACCAAAATTGAGGGGAGAAGATTTGCTCTTCCGGGCGCCGTTCTTTCTTCACTTGCGCGCAAAGATACCTTCTATTATCTTCGGAAGATGCAATATCCAGCGAAGGTTCTTATAGCCTGGGGCGAAGCTATTTCAGGAAATAGGCAAATCCATCAATGGCTCATGCAAAATGGATTTCCCGAACTTGGATTGACTTGCCATGCGCTGCATCACATCGAATCTGCGCGAAGCTGGTTGATGCAGAATGGCCATCCTCACCTCATGGCAATGGTCCGCGGCGCAGAAGGCGAGGGAAACGCAATCGTTTGGCTGGATAACTTCGGTTACAATTACCTCGCACAAGTCGCGCTCGGCGCTGACAATGATGATGCGGCGATTGAAAAACTCATCAAGCTCAACCAGAGGGAATGGGCCGGCATTGCACTCAAAATTCGATCCGTCAAAAATAAAATCGAAGAAAGCAACAATGACATGCACCGCATCTCACCGCGCTAATTATCGGCTTTTGTAGACCAAATGACTCCATTTCGAGTCATCCAGTACGTCATTTGCCAGGCGTAAAACATCTTCTGCTGTAATTGCGTCAATGGCTGCAAAAACCGATTCGAGGCTTTCAACACGTCCGTAAAGCAAATAGCTCTTTCCCAACCCTGTCATCATGCTGCTCCCTGAGTCCTGTGAGAGTGCCACATGACCAACAACTTGTTGCTTGATATCATGCAACTGACGAACACCAAGCTTCTTCTCCCTCAGCGCTTTCAACTCTTTGCGCACCAGTGATTCAGCGCGCGCGTGCAACCGTGTGTCCGTTCCAAAGTAGACACTGAATAGTCCCACGTCGCTGTATGGTGTATAGGCACATTCAATGTTGTAGGCCATTCCATGCTTTTCACGCACGTTTAAGCTCAGTCGATTGTTCATGGTTGGTCCCCCCAAATGATTCGCCAAAAGTGCCAATCCCAACCGATCGGGATGGCCGCTCCCCGTTGTTGTGCAACCCATGACATGATGCACTTGGTGAATGTCTTTGGTGAGCCTCACATCGAATGGAGGCACCGCTATAAAGGGCTGACGATTCTTTTCGCCTGTGCCCTTGGGCATCGACCCAAAATACTTTTGGCAAAGCCGAAGCACCTTTTTCCAAGGGGTTGCACCGACGACACTGAACACCATTTGTTGCGGGTGATAATGCCTGTCGACAAATCCTTTGATTGTTTTTCGGTTCATACCGGACACCGAAGATTCGTTCCCTAAAATATTTCCTGAGAGCGGATGACCCGCGAACAAACGCTCCTCGAATTCATCAAAAATGGAGTCTGCAGGACTGTCCAAGTAGGCATTGAGCTCGTCCAAAATCACATCGCGCTCCTTCAGAATCTCTTTTTCTGGAAAAATCGCATTGAAGGTGATATCACTGATCAGTTCAATGGCGCGTTCCAAATGTTGTTCCGAAAACGAAGCGTAAATCCAAGTGTCTTCTTTCGAAGTGTAAGCGTTGAATTCTCCTCCAACGCAATCAAGTCGATTCAGAATATGAAACGGCTTTCGTTTTTGAGTGCCCTTGAACAGCGTGTGCTCAATGAAGTGCGCCACTCCTGCCTCACCAGCTCCTGAATTTTCATCCCGGGACCCTGCATTTATCACAAGACCACAATGAGAGACAGGCCTTGGCACATGCTTGTAAATGATTCGAAAACCGTTTTCGAATTCTGCTGTGTGCAATTCCTCATTCCCCCATTTGGGTGAGGCATGACCGTTCATCCCCTTCATGCCTGTTGCCATGTCTTCTTGCCCGTATTAAAACGGCAAGTCGTCTTCGTCATCTCCGGATGCAGCTGGCATCGGAGGAACATCTGGCAGCGGAGCCGCAGAAACAGACTCAGCAGGTGCTGCTGTCTGGCCTGCTCCCGATTCAATGCGCCACGCGTTCAAATCAACGTAAAAATTACCGTTGTATTCCCGGCCACGGATATCAAACTTCACCAACACCTCGTCGCCTTCGCCCAATCGAGCGATTTGCTCAGTGCGTTCCTTTACTGCTGTAAATTTCACGTCTTGAGGGTATTGGTCCTCGGTGGTGATGACGAAATCTCGCTTATAAAATCCGCTAGGGAAATCTTGTTGGTCAAAGATCTTTTTGACCTTTCCTTTCATTTCAAAACTCATGGGACAAAAATACCCTCAAGTGCCGGAAGAAAAGGCATCAGTTGAGAACTTGTCAGGAAGTTTCAGAATCAACCTGGATTGAAGGTCATTACCGCCTTTAAAGCCGAGGCCACATCACCTCCAGCAATCAACTTTTGCGCCTGCTTATGGATGGCGGTCTCTAACGCCAATCCATCATTTTCGAATTCCATAAAGAGATCCGACAATTCAAGCAATTTGAAATCATTCACATCCGTTTCGTCGGGAAGCTCCAGCGCCGAGCCCAATTGAGCCAATTCACTGCCTGTAAGCACAGAACTATGGCGCACTTCTACTGGCAAAGAATCCACACCTATCCCGGGAGCTGCAAGAGGCTTCGGGACGTCAAACAGCGCTTCACCAGATGCTCTCACATAGGCATTGCCCCCGCAACGACCGACCAGGTCAAGTAAATCAGGCTCCGGTTGACCTGCTTCGTTCAACACGTCTTGACGGAAATGCATTCGTTTAATTTGGCAGATCACCAATTGACCGGCTCCTCCTTCTTCTCCCAAAGAATCGACACGAAGAACCTCACACTCCAATTGAACAGGGCTTTCAGCGACACGAAGTGGGCGGACCAAATCTGATGGCAACGATGTCAATCCCGCCTTCTCAAACTCACTTACACCTGCAGGAAAATCCCCACTAGCAAGCGAGCATGCGTGTACCATGGCAAAATCAACCAAGTTGATCACCACCTCAGGCACCTCCAATACATTCTCAAGCGTGTGTTTCGTCGTATTGCCTCTCATCCGTCTTGCAGGACTAAAAATGACAATGGGAGGATTTGCCGAAAACACATTGAAATAACTGAATGGAGCGAGGTTGGCACGGCCTTCTTTGTCCACAGTGCTAGCGAACGCAATGGGCCGCGGTGCGATTCCACCCAACAGCTTTCCGTGCAAATCCCGGCCTTCGAGTGCCTCCGGATCAAAAGAATGGAACCCACTCATTTCGAAACTCGATGGTTCTCAACAACTGAGATAGAGTCCATCACTTTTTCTTTCATTGCAGCTTTGAACGCCGTCATTCGCTCCGCAATTTCCGGATGTGACGTTGCCACAATTTGCGCTGCGAGGATGCCGGCATTCTTCCCTCCGTCGAGCGCCACTGTGGCGACTGGAACTCCTGAAGGCATCTGTAAGATGCTCAAAACTGAATCCCATCCATCAATGGAATTGCTGCTGTGAATCGGAACTCCGATGACAGGAAGCGTCGTCAATGAAGCGGTCATACCCGGCAAATGCGCCGCACCACCGGCACCAGCAACAATGACTTTTATTCCTCGCTCTGCGGCTGCGCTTGCATGCTCAACCATGCGCTCAGGCGTTCGGTGAGCTGACACAACCGTCATCTCGTAGGGAACATTTAGTTCAGAAAGTACAGCAGCGGTTTGTTCCATGATGGGCAAATCGCTGGACGATCCCATGATGATGCTGACAAGCGGTTTGAGGGAGGACTCCATGGTCATTCGTTTTCCTTTCTTTGTTCAATCTCGTCACGCAAGCGTGAAGCCTGCTCGTAATCTTCTCGTGCTATGGCTTTCGTCAAATCTTTTTCCAGAGAATCCAAGCTCTTTTTTCGACGTTTTGGCTTCGGAGATTCAGGCGCTTCAATCGATTCGTTGGACTCCGCTAGCTCTCTTTCTCCTATTCCTGCCATCTTGAGCACTTCTTCTGAACAGTAGATTGGACAACCGAATCGATAAGCCAGTGCGACTGCGTCGCTCGGACGGCAGTCAATCTCTTCCTCTTTCGCCCCTCCCTCACAGAGAAGTTTGGCGAAAAAGACGCCTTCCACCATGTTGTAAATGACGACCTCGGTAACCCGAACGTCAAACGATTCCATGGCCGTTTTGAAGAGATCGTGCGTCAGCGGGCGAGAAGCCTTCATTTTCTCAATCTCGATAGCGATTGCTTGCGCTTCCGATCCTCCAATGACAATCGGTAACTTCCTGCTACCATTGAGTTCTCCGAGCACCATCGCATAGGCTCCTGAAGAGGAGCCGCTGAGCGTGATATCGGAGATTTCCATTTCTACTTTCGTCATGCGATGGAACGGATTGAATGCAAAGTTAAGTGGACCGACTGAATCAGTCGTTCAATTCTTTTGCCGCTGCTGTCAATTTGGGCAACACTTCGAACGCGTCCCCAACAATCCCATAATCAGCCGCCTTGAAAAAAGGCGCCTCAGGATCTGTATTGATCACAACGATGGTCTTGGATTGGTTCACCCCTGCCAAGTGTTGAATGGCTCCGGATATCCCGGCTGCGATGTACAAATTTGGTCGAATCGTGATGCCTGTTTGCCCAACATGCTCGTGATGAGGGCGCCAGCCTATGTCTGAGACGGGACGGGAACAGGCCGTTGTCGCGCCCAATGCATTGGCTAAATCCTCAACAATCCCCCAATTTTCTGGTCCTTTTAGCCCACGTCCTGCGCTCACAACAAGCTCAGCTTCTGGCAAAGGAACTTGACCGTCGGCACTCGCGGAATCAAACCCGGTTACTTTCTCGCGAACATTGCCAATATCAGCGGTAAAGGACTCTACCGTTGCATCGCCTGATGCATCCTTGACCCCATATGCATTTGGGGTCACAGTGTAAACCGCTGTCGGTGTGTTCACTGAGACATCCGCCATGGCTTTTCCTGAGAAGACGTTTTTTCGCACCAGCCCATTGGCAGGCAATTCGGTGACACCAGCCACGAGTCCAGCTTGCAATCGAACCGCAACACGCGGTGCTATTGCCCTGCCAAAATGATCGTGAGAGGCAACAACGGCAGAAGCGCCCTCTTTTTGAGCTGCTGCAGCTGTCAATTTGGCCCATTGGCCACTGTCTGTAATTGCTTCCGAGCAGTGAAGAACTTTGTCTATTCCAGTCGAGCCCAAACTTCCATCACCGGACATTTCTCCCGCCACCAAGGCTATTGAAGGCACTCCTTTTGCTGCGGCATAGTCTGCTGCGTAACTCGCAGCCTCAAGTCCACTCTTGGTTGGAGCGCCATTTTTGATTGAAACGATTGCTAATACTGACATGGCTTAGATGGCTTTGGCCTCCTCACGTAGGAGACGAATGAGTTCTTCAGGACGATCGGCGTCGATCATTTTACAAGCGCCTTTTTCAGGTGGAAGGGTGAATTTGCTCACTGAGGTGGATGCTTCAACCGATGCCTCCACGACATTCAATGGCTTCGATCGAGCCGACATGATGCCTCGCATGTTTGGAATTCTCTGCTCAGCCATACCTTTTGCTGCACTCGCTACGAATGGCATTGAGACTTCAATAGACTCCTCTCCGCCACCAACTTCTCGGTTCATTTTCGCCACATCCCCCTCTACCTCGAGGCGGGTTGCCAATGCCACGAAAGGCAGGTCAAGCATCTCTGCCACCATCGCCGGAACGACAGAACCATTGTGATCGATGGTTTCCTTTCCACATAAAATGACATCAAAAGATTCAGCCCGGGCGTGATCTGCTATCAGCTGAGCGACCTGCATGGCATCCTGTGGATGCGCATTGACCCGAACGGCATCATCCGCACCGATGGCGAGTGCTTTCCGGATAATGGGATCACACTCTGCTCCTCCAACCGTCAATGTCGTGACGCTTCCTCCTTGCTGTTCTTTCAACTCAATGGCGCGGACCAGCGCGTACCATTCGTCATATGGGTTTACGATGTATTGCACACCGTTCGAGTCAAAAGCCGTATCGCCGTCGGCAAAAGCGATGCGGCTCGTCGTATCGGGTGCTTGACTGATGCAAACAAGTATTTTCATGTGGCAAAGGTAGGAATTGCACAACCAAATGAGGAAGCCTCACTCCGCTTAAGTACCGACTCAAGGGTATGGCGAATCAACTCCTACCCAAAGGTGTTTTTCAGAACCCAAATTGACCTTTAAAAGCGATCCTTTTCAATTGCATTTTGATGATTTATTTGTTGGCTTATCTTTGCCGACCAATTTCAATGGATAATATTATGCGTGAAGTGCAATTTAGAGAAGCCGTATGTGAGGCCATGAGCGAAGAGATGCGCCGTGATTCTAGCGTCTTTCTAATGGGCGAGGAGGTGGCAGAGTACAATGGAGCCTACAAAGCATCCAAAGGAATGTTGGAAGAATTCGGCCCGGAACGTGTCATTGACACGCCCATTGCTGAGCTCGGATTCTCCGGCATCGCTGTTGGTGCAGCCATGAATGGGCTGCGTCCCATTGTTGAGTTCATGACTTGGAATTTTGCAATCCTTGCGGCGGATCAGATCATAAACCATGCTGCAAAAATGTTGCAGATGAGTGGAGGACAATACAATGTTCCAATCGTTTTTCGTGGTCCAAATGGCACGGCAGGACAACTCGGCGCCACACATAGCCAGTCGTTCGAGTCCATGTATGCTTCCATTCCAGGGTTGAAAGTTGTTACTCCGTTCACACCCTATGAAGCAAAAGGGCTCCTTAAATCAGCGATTCGGGACAATGATCCCGTCCTGATCATGGAAAGTGAAAAAATGTACGGTGACAAAGGCATGATTCCTGAAGGGGAGTTCTTGGTGCCCATCGGAAAAGCCAACATTCGGCGTCAGGGTGACGCAGTCACAATCGTTTCCTTCGGTAAGATTCTCAAAACCGTCCACGAAGCAGCGGATCAATTGGAAAAAGAAGGCATCGAAGTCGAAATCATTGATCTAGTGACCATTCGCCCTCTCGATCTCGACACCATCATCGAAAGCATCAAGAAAACAAACCGATTGGTGATTGTTGAGGAAAGTTTCCCCGTGGCCAGCATTAGCAGTGAGGTGGCTTACCGAGTGCAGCGAAATGCATTCGACTATTTGGACGCTCCAATCGTGCGCCTTTGCCAAACAGATACCCCTTTCGCTTTTTCTCCGACACTCATTGAAGAGGCATTACCGCAAGTGAAAGACATCATGGAAGCCGTGAAAAGCGTAGCTTACGTGGCCTAGTGTCCTTCTCAGAAGACAAATACATTGAAACAACCGCATCATAAGAGGATGCAATACACTTATTAATATGGATACAATCCTGCTTTATTCAGTACCAGTCATCGCCATTTTTGGGTTGGTCATCATGGCCGTTCAAGGCGCGTGGGTACGCAAACAAGACGCTGGTGAATCGAAGATGGCTGAGATCGCTCAGCACATCCACGAAGGAGCGCTTGCCTTCCTCAACGCGGAATACCGAATTCTCGCCATTTTCGTTGTTGTAGCGGGTGCTTTGCTCGGCTTTGTCTCAACCATCGTCGAGACCACTGAAATTTACATTGTAGCCGCATTCGTAATCGGAGCGGTATTTTCTGCCCTTGCAGGAAACATTGGAATGCGAATCGCGACGCAAGCCAACGTGCGAACAACGCAAGCAGCTCGAACGGGCATTGCGCATGCACTGAAAGTTAGCTTCACAGGCGGAACAGTTATGGGACTCGGTGTCGCTGGTCTTGCAGTCTTCGGATTGAGCATGTTGTTCATCCTGCTTTTCAATATGAAGAGTGGCGGATCTTGGGCCGGCGTTGAATCCATGACCATTGTACTCGAGTCACTTGCTGGTTTCTCATTGGGAGCTGAATCAATCGCTCTCTTTGCTCGTGTGGGTGGAGGAATCTACACGAAGGCTGCTGACGTGGGCGCCGACCTTGTTGGAAAGGTTGAAGCGGGCATCCCTGAAGACGACCCTCGTAACCCGGCAACCATCGCTGACAACGTCGGTGACAACGTTGGTGACGTGGCAGGCATGGGCGCTGACCTCTTCGGCTCTTATGTCGCCACTGTACTTGCTGCGATGGTCTTGGGCAACTATGTCATCAAGGACATGGGAGGAAACATCACAGACGACTTTGGAGGCATCTCTACCATCCTCCTTCCTTTGATCATTTCTGCCTTGGGCATTATTTTCTCCATGCTCGGAACGCTTTTCATTCGTGTGAATGATGGCGCCAAAGAGCCTGAAGTACAACGTGCTCTCAACATTGGAAACTGGAGCAGCATCATCATGACTGCCGTCGCCTGCTATTTCTTAATCGATTGGATGCTCCCAAGTGAGATGAGCATGGAATTCTTTGGCGAAGGGTTGCGCACATTTGGTTCTATCAATGTCTTTTACGCAGTGCTTATCGGTCTGACCGTGGGTGGTGCCATTTCCTACATGACAGAGTATTACACCGGATTGGGCAAGAAGCCAATCTTGGATATCGTACAAAAGTCAGCTACCGGCGCAGCGACCAACATCATCGCAGGCCTTGCTACTGGAATGATCTCAACATTTGGTCCAATTCTCTTGTTTGCTGCCGCCATTTTTGGAGCTTATGAGTTCGCTGGATTTTATGGTGTAGCCATCGCGGCTTGCGCAATGATGGCAACCACTGCAATGCAGTTGGCCATCGACGCTTTTGGTCCAATTGCGGACAACGCAGGTGGAATTGCCGAAATGAGCGAATTGCCAGACGAAGTGCGAGAACGCACTGACATTCTGGACTCAGTAGGAAATACAACTGCTGCAATTGGCAAAGGCTTCGCCATTGCTTCTGCGGCCTTGACCGCTTTGGCCCTGTTTGCTGCCTTTGTCGAGTTCACAGGAATTGATGGCATCAATATCTTCAAGGCAAATGTCCTTGCGGCTCTCTTCGTTGGAGCAATGATTCCTGTTGTATTCTCAGCATTGGCGATGAATTCTGTCGGTAAAGCAGCCATGGAAATGGTAAAAGAGGTGCGACGCCAATTCAAAGAAATCCCAGGGATTTTAGAGGGCACAGGCAAACCTGAATACAGCAAGTGTGTTGACATTTCAACCCAAGCTGCTCTGCGTGAAATGATGCTTCCTGGCGCAATGACCATCATCTTTCCGTTGATCATCGGCTTGCTGCCTCTGGCGTTTGGTGTCGATGGACAGTACGCTGCTGAAACCCTTGGAGGTTACATGGCTGGTGTAACGGTTAGTGGAGTGTTGTGGGCCATTTTCCAGAACAATGCCGGTGGTGCATGGGACAACGCCAAGAAATCTTTCGAAGCTGGTGTTGAGATTGACGGTGAGATGACCTACAAGGGATCCGACGCACACAAAGCGGCTGTCACAGGAGATACGGTAGGTGATCCATTCAAGGATACCAGCGGACCATCTATGAACATCCTCATCAAGCTCACGTGCCTGATTGGTCTTGTCATTGCACCGATCCTCAGCGATCACAGCGAAAATGGTGGACATAGTCAAGTTGAGGAGACTCAGATCGAGCAGACCGTGGATGGAATTGCTGAATTGCAGTCCTCCCGCTTAGAGGATTGATTCTCGAATCATCCGTGTGCTTCGAGAATGAAGCCACAAAAAAAGGGAACCGATTCGGTTCCCTTTTTTGATGCCTCTACTTTTCTACTGCAAGCTTCTCTCAATACGAAATAAGGCTGCGTTCAAATGTTACACAAACAAGCCGTGCAGTTCCGCGTCGACACTTTCAATGACAGCTCCTAAATCTGCTTTGCTCTCGTGAAAACCATTCTGATCCACGTCAATGATGAGAAGCTTGCCGGCTGAATAGGTGCTGATCCACGCTTCATAACGCTCATTGAGTCGGTTGAGGTAATCCAATCGAATTGCTTCCTCATAGTCCCGGCCTCGTTTTTGGATGTTCTCCACCAACTTCGGAACCGAAGCACGCAAATAAATCATCAAATCGGGAGGAGAAATGAAATTCTCCATCAACTCAAACAAGTCCTGGTAATTTTTAAAATCACGGCTGCTCATCAGCCCCATCGCATGGAGGTTCGGCGCGAAGATGTGCGCATCCTCATAAATTGTTCGGTCTTGAATGACCTTCTTCCCGCTTTGCTGCAAGTCAGCAAGCTGCGCGAAACGAGATCGCAAGAAGAACACCTGCAAGTTGAATGACCAACGTTGCATGTCTTTGTAAAAATCGTTGAGATATGGGTTGTCATCCACTTGCTCAAAATGAGGCTCATAACGATAGTGTTTCGCTAGGAGCGTTGTGAGTGTGGTTTTTCCTGACCCGATGTTTCCTGCTATAGCAATGTGCATAATCTTGGCTTCGTTCAATGTGCAAATTAGGTCTTAGAACGTCGGAATGAAACATTGGTTTTCAACAGAAACCCAACAGGGAATAAACGTCTCATTGTGCATGGCGATGATCAATGACCACCCCATGGCCAAGTGATCAAACTTGGTTCGCAACCAGTTTCTCGCGCGCAACAGTCAGCACTTCCTCCATCAACTGCCGCGAATTCGAGAGCCTCGGAATCTTATGCTGGCCGCCCGACTTGCCCTTGGAACGAAGCCAGCGATCAAAGGTTCCCTTTTCGACCGCTGTGCCTTCAGGAGCCATTAGCGCGAGTCCTCCGGTCCGCTTTGCGTCATAGTCTGAGTTTTGCCGCTTCAGAGATGCATCCAAACACTCCAAAAACAGAGCCATTCCTCCTTGTGGCTCTTTCGCAAATTCGATGACCCACTGATGCCCACCCGTGCGATTCAGACGCATGAAAACAGGTGCTGCAGTGTACTCCCTCACGCGAGCGCCTGTCAATGCCGATGCTTCTGCCACCGCCTTATCTGCTTGAGCCACCATCACTTCTTCGCCGAATGCATTCAAGTAAGACGTTGTTCTGCCCACCACTTGCATTCGAAACGGATGCGTTTCTGTGATGCGAATGACATCCCCGAGGGCATACCGCCAAAGTCCTGCGTTGGTAGATATGACCAAAGCATAATCAATGCCCACCTCCAATTCACGCAATTCCAAGGCAATCGGATTTTCGCTTTCCCATTCTGTCAAAGGAACGAACTCGAAGAAAATTCCATAGTCCAGCATCAAGAGCATATCCTGGGCCGACAACCGGTCTTGCAATCCAAAAAAGCCTTCCGATGCGTTGTATGTCTCGAGGTAATCAAATGGATAACGCGTCTTTCCGATCAGCGATTCAAACTCAGCTAGATATGGAGCAAAGCTCACTCCACCATGCATAAACAATTGCAGATTTGGCCAAATTTCGCCCAGTGAACTCGCTCCGGACAACTCCAAAACACGCTTCGCCACGACGAGCATCCAACTGGGAATGCCTGCCAAAATCCGAACGTCCTCGCGCATTGTAGCCTGCGCCATCGCATCGACTTTCTCCTCCCAGTTGTCCATCAAAGCGATGTCCCTGTTGGGTGTCCTGCGGGCCTCAACCCAAAAAGGCAAATTCCGAACAATGATTGCACTCAAATCACCGGAATAAGAACCTGTTTCCATCGAATCAAGCGAGGAAGAACCTCCTAAAATCAGATGCTTACCGTCATATAGTTTGGCATCCGGACGCTGATCACAGAACAACGCCAGCAAGTCCTTTCCCCCTTTGTAGTGGCACGATTCCAAAGAGTCCTTGGTCACCGGCAAAAACTTGCTGCGTTCAGAACTCGTTCCTGAACTCTTGGCAAACCATTGGGTCACGCCAGGCCACAAAACATCAGACTCCCCTGCTTTTGCGCGGTCAATCCACGGTTTCAATTCATCATATGTGCGAATGGGCACAGTCCGCTTGAAATCCCTCCAATTTCGGATGGAGCCAAACCCCGATTCTTGGCCGAACTGAGTTCTTCTCCCCTCATGCAGAAGATTGGAGAAAAGCAATCGTTGAACTTCAACCGGTTGCTTGCGCACCAAATCAATGGAGTACATGCGTTTGCGGATGAACCAACTGAATGCTGAATTGAGTGCCATGGCGAAGAGACTAGCCCAAGTTAGTCTTCTCAGCGCAATTTTTGTGCGATTGCGTCAAATTCATCTCGGAAATGACTTTGGATACAACTTGGAAGGGTCGCTCAAGAGAACACCCGCTCAATGGCCTTCAATGCGTTGGTGACATCGGCCTCTGAATTGTAGCGTCCAAATGAGAAACGCAGGCTAGCACGCTCTGCATCGTGAAATTTCAGCGAGCGCAATACGTGCGATCCCAGTGTTGCTCCGCTCGAACAAGCGCTTCCCCCAGAACACGCAATCCCCTCTAAATCAAGCAGGAACAGCGCCATGCCTGATTTGGGATGAGGAGGAAAAGAGACATTGAGCACCGTGTAAAGTCTATTTTCTGCATCCGAATTTCCGTTGAATCGGACATCCGGAAATAACGCCTTCAAGCCTGTGGCCATTTTGGACTTCAAGCCTCGAATGTGCTTCTCATGATTTTCCAATTCTGAGTAGGCCAAGGCAAATGCAGTTGCCAAACCAACAATGTTGTGGGTCGATTCCGTGCCGCCACGAACAGCACGTTCTTGGCTCCCACCTTCGATTTGCCCGCCCAGTTGAATCCCTTTTTTAATGTACAAAAAGCCCACCCCTTTTGGACCGTGGAACTTGTGTGCCGAACAGGTGATGAAATCCACCGGCAACGTCTGCAAGTCAAACGCGTAATGGCACATCGTCTGAACCGTATCCGAATGAAAAAGAGCACCTGCAGACTGACAAAGCAGGCCGATGGCCTGAAGATCTTGAACAACCGCCACCTCATTGTTGGCATGCATGAGGCTCACGATTGTTTTGGGACCTGAGGCCAACAATTCTTCCAAATGGGTCAAATCCACCATCCCATCTGCCAAGTGACGCACCAAGTCCAGCTGAATGCCATGAGACCGCTCAAGGGACTGAGCCGTTTTGATGACTGCACTGTGTTCTGCTTCCGATGTGATGATCCGCTCACAGCCCAAATCGCGAACAGCCCCGCGCAAGGCCAAGTTGTCCGCCTCTGTGCCACCTGATGTGAAATAGATGCAGCTCGAATGGCAATTCAGAAGATTTGCAATTGACCTGCGGCTTTGTTCAATGATGACTCGCGTCTTGCGTCCTATGGCATGACTTGATGACGGATTTCCATAAGCCTCCCGCAATACCGGAATCATGGCTTCTGCCACTTCGGGCGCAACCGCTGTGGTCGCTGCGTTGTCGAGGTACACGTTCATTGCGTAGAATAATGGTTGCAAAAATGCACCAATTCAAATGAACCAACAATGTGCGAGGACAGAATCTTCAGCGAAGGCGCTAATCAATGCTGCAACAAAGCAAGCAATTCTTCCTTGAATCTGCTCCCCAAAACGTTGGCAGCCTCGAGGGACTCTGCTTCTGCATACACCCGGATAATTGGCTCTGTATTGGACTTGCGCAGATGAACCCAACCTTCTGCCAAATCAAATTTCACGCCGTCGATTGTGTTCACATCAGCCTCGGGATGGGCTTGAACAAGTTTCGAAAGTGCCGCATCCACGTCCGAATCTGGAAGTTGCAGTTTATCCTTCGACATATACCAATTGGGATAACTGGCTCGAAGTTCCGAAATCCGACCTCCGAAGGCCGCAAGATGTGTCAAAAAGAGCGCCGTGCCCACAACGGCATCCCGGCCACAATGAGAGGCTGGATAAATCACACCACCGTTCCCTTCTCCACCAATGACCGCATTGTTGGCTCGAATAGCTTCGACCACATTCACCTCGCCGACAGCACTCGCTGTGTGCGTACCGCCATGCTTTTCCGTGACGATGCGCAATGCGCGGGTTGAGCTCATATTGCTCACCGTATTCCCCGGGGTTTTGGATAAAATGAAATCCGCCACGGCCACCAAGGTGTACTCTTCACCAAACCAACTCCCGTCCTCACACACAAAAGCCAATCGGTCAACATCCGGGTCAACACTGATTCCTAAATCGCATTGTTCTTCGACGACGATTCGACTCAATTCTTCGAGGTGGGCCGGAAGCGGTTCAGGATTGTGGGCAAAGTGACCCGTAGGATCACAATTGACCTCAACAACCTCGCATCCCAGCGCTTCAAGCAACATCGGCATGATGATGCCGCCGGTTGAATTGACCGCATCAACGGCAACTTTCAGCTTTTTGGTCCTGACGGCCTCGGCATCCACCCATTCCAAATCAAGCGCATGATCCACATGCGTCTCCATCCATCCCGCCATGTGTTCGGTAAAACCAATGTCATTGATCTCAGCATAAACAGCTGGTTTGGAAGCGAGCTCCAAGACACGCTCTCCCTCCTCAGCATTCAAGAATTCTCCCGACGGCCCCAGAAGCTTCAGCGCATTCCATTGCTTTGGATTGTGACTTGCCGTCAAGATAATCCCACCTGCTGCTTCCTCCTCAGGAACGGCGAGCTCAACCGTTGGAGTCGTGCTCAAACCCAAGTCCAAAACATTGACTCCCATAGCATTAAGCGTTCCGACCAAGCAATCCCGAACGAGTTCCCCACTGAGGCGAGCATCCCTCCCTACCACGACAGTTGGGCGATCCTGACCAGAGGCCGCTTTAACCCACGATGCATAACCTGTTGCAAATCGAACAATATCGTGAGGTGTAAGTCCTTCCCCCTCCGTTCCTCCAATGGTACCGCGAATCCCTGAAATTGATGTTATGAGCATGAAGCAAATTTACCCCCCGTCTGCCGGTTTCGTGGACTAATCCTTGCAGGATGTGAAAAAAGGACTGTGGGAAATGGCTATGCTCTCAACTCCTCTACTTAGCTTTGATGTTATGAATGGAGAAGGACAAGCATACCGAGACGAGCCTGCGCTCAAAGACTTGGTTCGCAAGTTTGAAGAAATGGTCCAAAGTGGGGACCAAGCCTTCTTCGACATGGACGAATTGGAGGGACTCATCGAGCATTACCTCGGTGTCAAAGAAACCCGAAAAGCGGAAATGGCCCTCAAACACGCTCGCCAGCTGTATCCAGGACATCTGGGACTGAAGTTGCGGCAAGCGCAGATTTGGGCAAACAGTGGCAAACCCGTCAAAGCGGTCCCGCTATTGAAAGAATTGCTATCCATCGATCCTCACAGCGAAGAAATCTTGATGACTCTAGGGTCGATTTACAGCCAAATCACCGAACACAAACAGGCCATTGATTGCTTCAAACGAGCCTTGATATTCGCTGATAGCGATGCCCGAAGGGAAATCAGGATTGACATCGCGCTGGAATACGAAAACTTAGGCGCCTGGAAGGAAGCCATCAACAATCTGGAAGAAGCACTCGCAGAAGATCCTGGAAATGAAACGGCCGTTTATGAATTGGCGTTTTGTTTTGAACGCACAGGAGAATTCAAACGCGCTGCCGCTTTCTACGAAAAGTTCCTGGACGAGCAACCCTATTCCTTTGCCGCTTGGTACAGCATGGGGAATGCTCTGCAGCAATGCGGCAAGTATCCACAGGCCATTGATGCATATGATTTTGCAATCGCCATCGAGAGTGCATTTGGTCCGGCGTATCACCAAAAAGCTGAAGCGCTTGTGGCCATGGAACGGTACAACGATGCTCTTCACACTTACGAGGAGACCTTGAGCTTTGAAGACATCACTCCTCGCACACAGTGCTACATGGGAGAATGCCTTGAGCGTTTGGGAAATCTGGATCAAGCTTCTGAATATTACCGCGCCAGCCTCAAACTTGATCCTGCGTTTGCAGACGCGTTCATCGGCCTCGGAGTGCTTGCTGATCTTCAAGGCAGACTTGGTGAGGCCTGTTCCCATTTCGAACAAGCCATTTCGATTGAACCCGAACACGCAGATTATCACCTTCTATTGGCCACCACCTTGAAAAAGAAAGGTGAGTACGAAAGGGCCGAGAAGGTCTACACCCAAGGTTTGATCCTCGAGATTCGCAATGAAGAAATCTGGCTGGAGCGCATCGACAATCTGCAAGTAGCGGAACGTCACGAAAATGCACTTGAAGTGATTGATGATTCAGAAACCGCCTTGGGACTGAACGGGGCGATTGGTTACCGAAAATTCATCAGTCTCTACGCCCTCGGACGCCAAAATGAGGCCTTCGAATTCCTGGAGCATTTGCTCGTTCATCACTTCGATGAAGCACAAAATTTAATTGACTTGTTTCCTGCGCTTGCCAATGATGCGCGCTTCGTAAAACGCCTTGAGCGTTTTAAACCCTAATGCAATGTTTGACATTTCACACCTACCAGAACGCACCTCCTTACCTCGTCAAAATGGCCTAACAATGGTCATGGACAAAGGACTAAGCCTCCGGCAAGCAGAAGATTTAATAGAGACGGGAAGTGATCTCGTAGATTTCCTCAAATTGGGATTTGGCACCTCCATCATTACGCCAAAAGTTGCGGAGAAAACGAAGCTTTACCGTGATGCTGGTTTCGACGTCTATTGCGGCGGAACTCTATTTGAAGCTTTTTACGTTCGAAACGATTTGGACGGCTACCTGCGCTTCATCGACAAAATGGGAATCGAATGCCTAGAAGTGAGTGATGGTTCTATGGTCATTCCCCATGATGAAAAGTGCGAAGTAATCGCAAGATTGAGCAAAAATTACAAGGTGCTTTCAGAGGTAGGCTCAAAGGAAGAAGGCATTCTAATAAGCCCGTCAAAATGGATCCGCATGATGAGCAATGAACTGCAAGCCGGAAGCTTCAAAGTCATTGCTGAAGCACGTGAAAGCGGAAACGTCGGAATCTATCGCCCGAACGGAAGCGCACATGTTCAGTTGATCAAGCGCATTTTGGCCAATGTAGCATTGGAAGACATTCTTTGGGAAGCGCCAAAAAAACCGCAACAGGTTTGGTTCATTCGCCAATTTGGAGCGAATGTCAATCTCGGAAATATCGGTCCGAACGATCTGATACCGCTCGAGTGCCTGCGACTAGGGCTCAGAGGTGATACCTTCTTCGAAAACTTGCCTGAAGAACTCGCTGATGGCAAACGCCTCGCTCCAGAAGAAGTCACAGAGGAAGATTGAATAATCCAATCGACTGCCACGGCACTGTGAAAAACTGACGTTATTTATCTCCATGATGCACTTTGTGAAATGAACACAATTGTACCCGTCATTCTCCCAGCCACGATGAAACAGTGGCTCGATCACGGAAAGGAATTCAAAATCTTGGACATCCGTGAGGCACATGAGGTAAGCGTCAGTCGGTTGAGCGAATTCCACATCCCGATGGCTTTCTGCTTGGCCCGACAAGCAGAAATTCCGAGAGATATCCCCGTCATCGTTTACTGCCGTTCGGGAGCAAGATCCTCAGCAACGGTCAGTGCGCTCTCTTCAAAACATGGATTCGAAAATCTGCACAGCCTGAAGGGTGGTATCACTGAATGGGCAAAAGTCTTTGAGCCAGGAATGGAAATTGCATAGAGATGGACAAAACTGACCCAAAGCGCACATCCCTGCGCGATTACTTTGGTCTCTACCTGAGGGGAATAGCCATGGGAGCTGCGGACCTCGTTCCGGGCGTATCAGGTGGGACAATTGCGCTGATCACAGGGATTTACGACGAACTCTTGGGCTCAATATCTGCCATTCACCCCAAGATGATTTCCAAGGTTTTCAAAGGAGAATGGAAGGCCCTTTGGAAAGAAATCAACGGCAACTTCCTCGCCGTTTTGGCTCTGGGAATCGGCACCAGCATCGTGGGGCTTTCCAACCTACTGCATCACTTATTGGAAGAATACAGCACCCTGCTTTATTGCTTTTTCTTTGGGCTCGTCTCCGCGTCCATACCCTTTGTAGGTCGAGAAATCAAAGTGAAGAATGGAAAAGCTGCAATCGCTTTTGTTCTTGGCACAGTGATCGCTTTCGGAATCAGTTCGTTGCCCGTTGCACAAACAGAACCATCGCTTCTTTATCTCTTCGCAGCAGGAGCTGTGGCGGCATGCGCCATGATCCTCCCCGGCATTTCTGGCAGTTTCATTTTGCTTTTGCTCGGTGCATACGCGACGATCATCGGTGCTGTGAAATCGTTTGATCTGGTGCGCATTGCAATCATTGGAAGCGGCGTGATTACGGGACTGCTGCTTTTTAGCAAACTTCTGAAATGGACCCTCGAGCGTTATTACAATGTCCTTCTCGCCCTGCTCACAGGATTCCTATTCGGCTCATTGCGAGCCATTTGGCCCTGGAAAGAAAACGTAGAACTGCTTTACACGCACAGCGATGGAAGAGAAACATGGTCCGAAGCATTGACCTGGCCTGTCGACCTGACCGCAGAGTCTATGGGGCTAGTGCTCGCTTGTGCGATTCTTGGAGCAGCAATTGTAACGCTGATGAACCGATTCTCCTCACAGCCAATTCATGACTGACAAACAAAGATTTGGCCTGCTGGGACGCACTCTTTCGCACTCCCATTCTCCGGCTTTATTTGCCGAGCGTTTCAAGCGTGAAGGATTGGACAATGCGAGCTATTCGCTTTTCGAACTCGACGAGATTGAAAAATTCCCTCAATGGCTGAGCCAACTGCAAGAAAGTAAAGGGAATTTATCGGGACTGAACGTAACGGTTCCCTACAAAGAGAGCATCTTGCCCTACCTCTCCTCCCTCACCAAGGAAGCAAAAGCAATTGGAGCTGTAAATGCCATCAAACCGCTTGCAGACGGCACGTGGATGGGACACAATACCGATGCTGTGGGTTTCCTCAATAGCATTCGTCCTTTTTTGCGATCGGATCATGAACGTGCGCTTATCATTGGAAATGGTGGCGCAGCCAAGGCCGTGCGATTTGGACTCCTCGAATTGGGTGTCGCTGTGGCCCATGTCACGCGCCAAGAAGTAAGCTGGCCATCGGTTCGTTTTGAAGGGTTGAGCCCAGAGGCCGTCGGACATCACAAACTCATTGTCCAATGCACTCCGGTGGGAACATACCCCGATTTGGACGCCTGTGTGCCGTTTCCCTGGTCGGGAATCACCCCTCAACACCTGGTGGTCGATTTGGTTTACAATCCTGCAGAAACCCAGTTTCTCAAAAACGCGCGAGCCATGGGAGCAGAGGCCATGAACGGAAAGGATATGCTTCATGCCCAAGCCGACGCTGCCTGGCGCTGGTGGAACGCTTGAAAGACTGGCCGCAGCGTATCTTTGCACCGTGAGCAATAACAACCTCCCCCCCACAGAGCAACCTGGAGACCACGAAAATCTCGATGCCATGAGCATTGCAGATCTCGTCGGAAACATGCACACACAAACACGAGCTGCTTTTGATTCTGTTGAGGCTTGTTTGCCTCAAATTCAAAGCTTCGTAGAAGCCCTTGTTCCTCGGATGCAGAGAGGGGGACGTCTGTTTTACATTGGCGCTGGAACCAGCGGTCGTTTGGGAATTTTGGATGCCAGCGAATGTCCGCCCACATTCGGTGTAGAACCAGAGGTCATTCAAGGCCTCATCGCCGGAGGCGATGGAGCGTTGCGCGTCGCTGTTGAAGGAGCTGAAGATGATGTTGAGGGTGCATGGAATGACCTCGCGGCTGCGAATCCTGTCCCCAATGATACCTTGATTGGAATCGCCGCTTCAGGACGCACTCCATACGTCATCGGCGGCATCCAAAAAGCGCGCGAGTCGGGATTGTTGACGGCCTGCATCACCTGCAATCCATCCACCCAACTGGAAGCTAACTGCACGCATGCAATGGTCGCGATCACCGGACCCGAATTCGTGACCGGCAGCACACGGTTGAATGCAGGTACAGCTACCAAATTGATTTTGAATCTCATCAGCACCTCGGCCATGGTGCAATTGGGCCATGTGCAGGGTTCCTCGATGGTAGACATGAAGCTTTCCAACGCCAAACTGGTGGAACGGGGAATTCGCATGATTCAGACGGCCACCGGTGTGGATGAAAAAAGGGCGTCTGAATTGCTCCAGTCGAGTGGGAATGTGCGAAAAGCCATTGATCAAATCAAGGGAGATGCACACGCTTGAACCTTACTACGCCTGGCGTAACCACTACGTATCGAGCAGCGATGCCCGCAGTCCTTTTTTCGAAAGACAATACAGCGAATTCGAGTACTCGACAAAGATTTACAATTACTTCATCCATCCCCAGTGGGACTCGTTTGAATCCCAGACCTTATTCTGCAAAATTCTTTTTGCAGATTACGACGAACGTTTCGCCATTCTTGAATTCATTGGCGAGTGGAACGATTGCCTGTTCAACGATGTGATGCACCTAAAGCGCGAAGTCATTGACGTCCTCATCGCTGAAGGCATCAATCGATTCATTTTAATCGGCGAAAACATCCTCAATTTTCATTTTGGAGATGACTGCTATTACGAAGAATGGTTCGACGAGGTGACAGACGAGGACGGATGGATTGCGCTGCTAAATTTTCGAGAGCACGTTCTGAATGACATGAAAAGCATCGATCTGGACAGCTACTTTGTGCTGGGCGGCGAATTGAATGAAGTTGGATGGCGCACCTTGACTCCTGCGCACCTGTTCGAACGCATCGATGACTGCGTCAATCAGCGACTCGGTCTCATTGGCTAACTCGTTTGACTAACTCGTTTGACTGACTCGTTTTGAAGGCTGGTCGCAATTGGGCACTAAAATCCTTCGATTGCACCCAAACCAAACAAGGCAAAGTCCATCCTCACGGGATCATTGGGATCCACTTGGCGAAGGCAGGTCATCAACTCTTCCACCGCACGCCAATCACTGGCTTTGCGCTCCAGCAATCCCAATTTCCTTCCCACATTGCCCGTGTGCACATCCAATGGTATCATCAATTGACGAGGCTCGATAGCATTCCAGATGCCAAAATCTACTCCGCGAGCGGCGGGCCTTACCATCCACCTTAGAAACATATTCAATCGCTTGGTGGCAGAACCACGAGCCGGAGTAGCAACATGTTTACGGGTGCGTCCTGCGTCAAATCCACGAGCAGCAGCTGCTGAAAAAAAACGTTCGTGAAACACCTCCAAATGCGGCTTCACCGAACGGCCTGTTCGCGCTGCATGGTCACTTGGCAAAAACACCGCTTCTAACCCGTCAAATTCCAATAGCAATTCCTGAAGCGCGTGCATGAAGAGCAGCGCATCCCGCGGTTGAAATGTGCGGTGCACAAATCCCTCGCTTACCGCTTCCATTTCCCCAGCGCTAGCCGACTCCAAAAACTGACGTGGGGAATTGTCCATACGATCCATCCATTTGATCGCATTTTTCTTGATGGTCGTTCGTTGGCCCCAAGCCAATGTAGCCGTCAGAAAAGCTGCCAGTTCAATGTCTTTCATATCGCCATAATCGTGAGGGATGGCAATGGGATCATCTGGAATGAAATCAAGCGACTCATAGCGTTCTGCCTTTTCCTGCAGAAACGCTGTCAAATCGGCGGAGACCTCAGGCAAATCCGTCTGTTTTGGAGAACGCCCACTCTTATTTAATTTCTTCGCCATGCCACGCAAAATTCGAACTAAATTTGCAGCGAATGGAATTTGTGCATCCAGAAATACTGTGGGGGTTAAGTGCACTGGCCATTCCTATCATCATTCACCTTCTTCATTTCCGACGTTTTCGGAGGGTAGCCTTCTCACAGGTGGCTTTCCTGAATGAGGTTCAAAAGGATACACGTGCTACGCAACGAATTCGCCATTGGTGGATTCTGATCGCAAGGCTCCTTGCCTTTGCAGCGATCATACTGGCCTTTGCACAACCGCAATTGCCCCCCGAGAATGCTTCCGCTGCGGCAAGTGAAGAGAGCGACGGTCATGCGATTGCCCTCTACATCGACAACAGCCACTCCATGGAAGCGCAGGGCGAGGAAGGTCAACTGCTTCAAGTCGCCCGCAATAAAGCAGCATTGGTCGTGGAGCAATTCAATGCCACAGATCGTTTTCAAATCCTCACTTGTGATTTCTCTGGGAAAGACCAAAAATTTCTGACACAAGAGCAAGCGTTGGAACGCATCGAAAGCATCCGCACTTCGCAGCAGGCTCGTGGGATTTCTGAAGTTTTTGGTCGGGTGCAAAACCAACTGACAAAAGCACTTGATTCGAAGCGTTCTGCTTATTTATTCACAGACTTGCAGCAATCAACCCATGCCTTCGATGATGAGATGTCTGCCCCTGACACCACAGTCGCTTGGCATTTTATTGCAGAACTTGCAGAAGGTTCTCCCAATATTTGGGTGGACTCCATCTGGTTTGATGAGCCCATGCGTATCGCGCAGCGCTCGGCAGCATTGCGGGTGCGAATGAAGCACAATTCCAATACCGCTGTGAGTGGTGTCCCAATGAATTTGAGCATCAATGGAGCACGCGTCGCAATTGGCACCTTCAACCTCGTTCCAGGCATCGACACGGACACAGTGCTGCGATTCACACACGGTTTGGCTGGACTCAAAGAAGGCATGGTATCCATCGATGACGCTCCGATTCGCTTTGATGACGATTGGCATTTTGGATATGAAGTGACTGACAAGGTTCGGGTCACTGTCCTCACGGAAACCGTCAACTCCGAAACTGCTTCGTCAATCAAACGTGTCTTTGAAACCTCAAATGGACTGTACGAAGTAGAAACCTCCACCAACTGGACTCCTGAGTTGATCGCTAAATCACACTTGCTCATCCTCTGCAATTGGAATGAGCAGGGCAGCGGTTTTGCTCAAGAAATAGCTGATTTCACTGAAAATGGCGGTTCCATTGCTTACCTGCCCAGCGTTGGAAAGAAAGTGGACTCAGACCTGTTCAATGCGCTGGGGTTGCCGCACGCAGGAAACTGGCTGGAGACGGAAGATCGCGTGCGTTCCATTCAACTCAACCACCCTTTCTTCCGGAACATGTTTGCCGAATTCCCCGAACGAATCGACCTTCCAAGGGCAAGTCAAATTTGGAATCGGACACCTTCGGATGCCGAAGAAGTCTTGGCAGTTACAGAACTTGGGCGGCCTTTCTTGTCGAATCTCAAAATTGATCGCGGTCAAGCGTTTGTCTTTCACGTTAGTGCCGAAACTGAATCAAGCAACCTCACGCGACATGCACTCTGGGTTCCATTGCTTCTGCGCATGGCAGAGCGTGCTTATGCCACTCCGATCAATGCAGGCGAAATTGGTTCCTTTCGGCGTTGGTCCATTGCGGCTGATGTGCCCCGTGTCGCAGAGCTTAAGCTGACCCTCAGCGGCAATCAATCCAGCAAGCAGACTGAACCCAACCAGACGTTGAGCGAATGGCTTCCGGAGGTCAGGCAAGCACCCGGGCAAATCCAAGTGCTCTTGGAAGGCCTTTCTGTCTTTCCTGGGCACTATGTCCTCAGGGATTTGACTCAAAGCTGGGCAGTCATTGGTTTGAATCAAGATCGCAAAGAGTCCAATCATGATGCTTATTTGTCCGCTGAGTACCAAGCACTAATTTTGAACAAAGGATGGGATCACGTGAAGGTTCTCAGAGCCACCACTTCCAGTTTGCCACAGATCATAGAACAATCCGAGCAGGGCGTACCGTTTTGGAAAGCCTTTATCATATTTGCATTGATTGCTTTGGCAATCGAGACCATTTTACTGCGCACATGGAAAGCATAATCATCAAAAAAGCTCTGGTTCTTGACCCTCAAAGCGACCACCACGGGCAAGTCCGAGACATTTGCATTGAATCTGGAACCATCACTGCAATTGCTCCTGAACTCCAAGCATCCCCGGATGCTGCCCTCTGGCAGGCAGATGGCGCCGCCATTTCCACAGGATGGATGGACCTCCAATCTCATTTTTATGACCCCGGTGCTGAACACAAAGAAGGATTGAAAAACGGAGCGGCAGCTGGAGCAAATGGCGGATTCACTCACGTGGTACTGAATGTCAACCCAGAGACAAAACCCGACAACAAATCCGCCGTGGCTTTTTTGCAATCGCAAGCGAATGACTTCGATTGCACCATTCGCCCCATGGCCAATATATCGCAGCAGGCTGCGGGCAAGTCCCTTTCCGAAATGCGCGATTTAGCCGGAGCTGGTGCCGTCGCCTTTTCAGATGATGCCCCCATGAACCAAACAGAAATGCTGCGGCGGGCACTCGAATACGCTTGTGAACTGGTCCAACCGGTCATCAGTTTTCCCCTGGACTTGGGTTTGAATAGCGGTGCTCAAATGCATGAGGGAGTCACCAGCACACACATGGGGGTCACCGGAAATCCGGCTGAATCCGAAGTGATGCGCATCCAACGAGATCTCGAGGTGGTAAAATACACAGAAGGCAGGCTCCATTTCTCAGTCATTTCATCTGCTGAGTCCGTTGAATTGATCCGAGCGGCAAAGGCACGAGGACTTAAAGTGACTTGCGCGACCACCGCCAATCACTTGCGTTTCATTGATGAAGACCTGCATGGGTTTGACGGCACCCTCAAGGTAATGCCGCCATTCAGAGGAAAAAGCGACCGCCAAGCGCTACGTCTCGGGGTGTTGGACGGCACCATTGATGCCGTTGTATCAGATCACAGACCTGAGGACTTGGAGCACCACGATGTGGAATTTAGCATCGCAAATTTCGGAATGGCTTGCATTGAATCAACGTTTGCCGTGGCATTGGATGCCCTTGAGAGCGAATCCCAAGAAGAAGCCTTGAATGCATTGGTGCGTGCATTGAGCGAAGGCCCAAGACGCGTTTTGGGTATGGAAAAACACCCCATCATGCCAGGTCAGAAGGCTAACTTGACCTGGTTTCATCCAAAACAGCCCTGGAAAAACGCATCAATTACCAGAGGGGCCAATGTGGCGCCATCCCGTGCACTTCACGAAAATGAAGGTCATGAGAATGCGTTGAATGGAAACCCCTTGGGAACCATCCGCGGCACAAAATCATTCCGCCGGGACTAACGGGCTATCACGCCTCGCCTTGGGGGCCACTGAATGTCAATGGCATAGCGGGATCTTGGTTGCCCTTGGGTGCTTGAATCGGACCTTGTTGCTGTTCAAATCGTTGCACGTTCTCGCTCAACGCTTGCAACAACCGCTTTGCGTGGTGCGGAGCCAAAATGATTCTACTGCGAACCTTCGCCTGCTTCATACCCGGCATGATTTGAGCGAAATCGACCACAAATTCAACGGGACTGTGAGTGATCACAGCTAAGTTGGAGTAAACACCTTGGGCCTCTTCTTCTGGAAGATCGATGTTGAGTTTCTTGGAATTGGGGCGGTCTTCTTGAGCCATGACATTCGGGTTTGTGACATAAAAAAAATCAAGTTAGGCCAATTCCTGAGTCAGGTCAATGGCAACTCCAACAATTCACGCAAGTTGGCTATGTGCGGATAACCAGCCTCCAATTCCCCGCCCTTGGGATCAAAATGAATGGCGCGCCAACCCGCACCAATTGCACCTTGAACATCGCATTCCAAATCATCTCCAATCATAATGGCCCGCGTAGCATCTGACCCGGTCAGGGCAATGCTTTGATCAAACGCTTCCCTTTTGGGTTTTTTGAATCCAAGGGCATCGCTCGTCAACACCTTCAGAAAATAAGGAGACAACCCCGAATTCTTCATCTTGATGTGCTGCACTTCCTCAAATCCATTGGTCAAAATGAACATGCGGTGTCCACGATCATGCAAAGCGGCGCATACCTCAATAGCACCGTCCAACAGAGCAGTGCGATACGGAGCCCGCTTCACATAAGCCTCACCCATCAAATCAGCCAACTCATCCATTCCTTCAAAAGCAGCGATCCCCAATTTCTCGACCGACCTCTTGAAACGAAGAGGCCGAAGTTCCTGTTGGGTCAAAGCGCCTTCCCGGTAGGCCTTCCAACACCGTTCATTTTCCACTTCATATACTGCGATAAATTCCGCTGATGTGAAATCCCCCGGGAGCTTAGGTTGAGCCAATTCCAGAAAGATTTCATGCAGAGCTTCACGGGAATTGCGGTCAAAGTCCCAAAGTGTGCGGTCTAAGTCAAAAAAAAGATCTGGTAACATCTTAGGAAGATAAATCGTTTGCAACGAGCCAAGAAAGAGAAGTCAGAACAACAGCCCATATCGTGAATGCCAACATAAGTAAGGCCGGCATACGCGGGTCTTTGCTGTGGTATTTAGACGCTAAAACGGAGGAGATAGGAACGGAAATAAGCCCTGAAACAACCAGCAATCCCCACAGACCAAATCTTTTCCGAAACCTCACCCATCTTCTTCGTCCCGGAGTGAAAACTGGGCCTTTCGACCCCTTCTCGTCACGCCATTCTTTCCATTTCTGAAAAAGCCACTTGCCGAAATAGAAAAAAAGCAGCACCCCAAAAGCCGAACCGACACTGCAGATGAGAACCGTTGGCAACCAACCAATGCCACGACCAATCATGATGGACGGTGTCACGATAAATTTCGCCACCGATGCAAGCATCCACAATATCGTTTCGAACGGTCCTGGCATGTCAATTCATTTTGGGGCCGTAAGCCAAATCTCCTGCATCGCCTAAGCCGGGATGAATGTATCCCTTGGAAGTCAGCACTGCATCGATTTCACCGACCCACAGATGGGCGTTTTTCGGGAGAACTTTGAGGATTCTTTCCACCCCCTCTTTGCTCGCTATAACTGCGGCAACGTGAATTTGGGTGGGCGTTCCGAAGCGCTCGACCATCAAAGCAAGAACTTGCTCGAGAGAAGCGCCGGTAGCAAGCATTGGATCGGCCAAAATCAACGTTCGATTCTCAAGGCTTGGGGAACTCGCAGCACCAATCCCGATGCTGAATTTTTCGTGATCCTCATCCGCGTATTCCCGGCAAGCCGAAACAAAAGCGTGATCTGCCTGATCAAAGACTCGGCTCAAGCCGTCGTGCATTGGCAAGCCCGCTCTCAAGATGGTTCCCAAAACCGGTGGATTTTGCAACTTACGGACGTTGGCCGGACCGAGAGGTGTGTGCACAACACCCGATTCAAAACGCAACGTTTTTGCAATTTCGTAGCCCATGCATTCGCCCATTCTGGCCAGATTCTTTCGAAAACGAGCCCGGTCCGACTGTAGTTCTACGTTTCGCAATTGAGCAAGAATCTCATGTGAAATTCCTGGAGACATACTAAGGTCATGTAACATGGTCATTGGATTTAGCGAACGCGTTCCAGCATTTGTTTGTACATCTCCTTCCACCCCATCCATTCACCAGCATCACTTACTGACTCATTGTGCCAGAGCAAGCGCAAAACACCTCCCACGTCCCGCACAGCATCTGCAAGCGCTGCAACCATCTCCACGGATCTCTCAGGAGACACTTGCAAGTAACGCATGAAGGTCGCATCCATCGCAGCCACGGGATGCAATTCGAGATCCATAATTCTTTCTTCGATCAGATCATAGGCAGGAAAAGAACGAGACATGCCCGCTCGAAAACCAGGAACATCCGCATAACCCAAGGTGTGATCATGCCGAATCCCCAACTCCTCAAGACGACGCCAACTTGCTCTTGGCCGTTGCAACAGATAATGCTGACGGGAGCGAATCACAGGCGCATTGATGATTTCTTTCAAACGCAACACCTCGGTTTTCATGGCTTCGTTTGAATGAGAGTCATGAGCAGCAAAGCCAGGATGGATTCCGACATCTGCTGTTTCCTGAAGCGATCTAATTTGAGCTTGCAAACCTCGGGATTTCCAGGACAAACCGCGATCGTACTTTCCACGTTTTGCAAGCAAGAAAAAATAGGTTGCGCGCATTCCCAACAGGCGATGCTGTTGCTCCAACCAATCATATGTATCATAAGCATCCGGTTGGACACCTCGAAGGACACGAATCCGCTGCTGAAACCGAGACCAACGACCCTTGAGCACATCTTGCCCAGCCGCTGCCAATGTCATGAACCACGAGCGATGACGGTAAGCAAAAGCACTGTCCACATCAATGGTAGGAACGACACGATAATCCGATGGTTGGAATGCAATCCCATGAGCTTTTGCCCAATTCATGACGCGAAATTCAACTTCCGGTCGTGCCAGCCAGCCCTCTCGGTAGCCCAGTGTCTTTTGCCCCTCCAACCGTCCAAATGCATCCAATTCGTGCTCGCCATACTCCTCCAAACGGACGGTCATCCAAAACAGCCAACTCCACCAATCACTGACAATCGTATCATCTGATTCCGATCGCACACCAAATGGAAGCCTCGTTCCACCTGGTGTGGACTCGTTTGATGCATCCGACCAAATCCACGCTGGAACATCGCTTCCTTTTTCATTCAAAAGACCCGCGGATGGAATCCAAATGATGCCATCCTGAGTATTTGCTGGGATTGCTCCGCCGTACTGAACACTGCGATGTGGACTTTCAAGCCATTCCGCTTGATTTTCCGCCCAGTGATAATCACAGCACAGAATGACCTCGAAAACAATGCGTGCCACATACCGATGACGCGCATTGGGGCCATTCGGTTCATCCGGCAACCATAAAATCAGTGACTCAGCCATCGAATCAGTGAATTGATCATTCGATTTGCAGAGTGGCCGTCTCCGTAAATTGGGACATTGAAATCCACATTTTGAATGGATTTCGTCAGGGCCTTGTGTGCCTCCTCCAACATCGATGGTTCAGCACATAGAACCGCAAAACCACCCGCAACCAACTCCTTCCATTCTGTTGAATCGCGTAAAACAAGGGCTGGACGTTTCATGAAAAACGCCTCTTTCTGGAGCCCTCCAGAATCTGTCCATACCTCATCCACCTGGTTCAACCATTCCAAAATCTGCAGATAACTCGCAGGTTCGTGCGGTTCAATGTTGCGATTCACTAATTCTTTTTTCCAAGCATCACCCCATTCGGCGACCAACCCTTTTTGGGTGCGAGGATGCACTGGAAACAACACCTTCAAAGACAACGCTCTCGCGGTGCGTGCAATGCCCTCAATCCATTGAATCAATGCTTCTCGATCATCTACATTCGAGGGACGGTGCAACGTCAACAAAACTGTCTGCGGTTTTCCAAACTCCTTTTCTTTTGGAATTCCTCCAAAAAAACGAGCCGTATCGAGCATCAGATCTCCCACAGCCTCCACATGCAAACTTGGTCGAATTCCAGCAGCAATGCCTTCATGGGCCAATTGCTCTACTGCGGATTCAGAAGGACAAAACAAGACGTCACTCAACTGATCCGTTAGAATCCGATTGTGCTCCTCGGGCATCCGGCGATCAAAAGAGCGCAGACCTGCCTCGATGTGAACAACAGGAACATGGGCACGCGATGCGGCCAACGCAGCAGCTAAAGTCGAGTCGGTATCACCAAAGACCACAACCGCATCCGGCTCAACCGCTGCAATGGCTTCGCTCACCCCCTTCATCATTTGTCCCATGCGCATAGATGGGTCCGCGACAACATCCAATTGCACATCAATCTTTGGCAACTGAAGCTCCTCCTGAAAACGCCCAGACATGTTGTGGGAATAATGCTGTCCTGTGTGAAGTAAAATCTGTTGCACGTGCGCACGGTTCGCTTCAATTGCATGGCTAAATGCCGCTGCTTTCATCAGCTGAGGTCGAGCACCTACTATGGTTAACAGTGTTTTCAAAAGGGATTTAGCTTACAATTCGCCAGCATCGGCGAAGCTAAAATAGTCGTCGCCCGCAACAATGAGGTGATCCAGCAACGGACAATCCAACATTTTTCCTGCCCATTGTAGGTTTTTTGTGAGTTCACGGTCTGCTCGACTGGGATTGCTGCTGCCAGATGGATGATTGTGAATTGCAACAATGCCCGCAGCACGCATGGCCAAGGCCTTGGAAAAAATGACCTTGGGATCGGCGACGGTGCCTGTCAATCCTCCACGACTGATCATCACTTCACTCATCACAGCATTGGATCTGCGCAACAAGAGCAACCAAAACTCTTCATGGGCCAAGTCGGCCAATTTCAGGGCAAAACGGTCATAAACGTCCTTTGAACTGCGAATGATATCCTTCCGTTGTCGCAAGCTCGATTTTACCTGTCGGCGACGACCCAATTCAAGTGCAGCTGCAATTTGAACCGCTTTGACCATACCAATTCCGTCTACCAACGCATACCCTTCGGGAGGCATTCTCGATAGCTCCGATAAATCTTCTTGGGCTGCATCCAGCAGGTCTTGAGCCACAAGATGAACCGGACGACCGCGGACACCGGATCCAATCAGGATCGACAGAAGTTCACGATTCGAAAGGGATTGCGCCCCTTCCAACAGCATCTTTTCCCTTGGCCTTTCTATTTTCATTGCATCGATTAGCAGCACAGGACTCTCGGATCAGCAAGGCAATTGCCCGCTGTTTTTTTTTTGCAAAAAAAAGCCCCCTGTTTCCAGGGGGCTAATCAATGCGTTATATCGATTGCTCAGAGCTTCGATATGTAAATGGTCAAACTCGATTTGAGGTTGGAAGCTTTGTTTTTGTGAATCACGTTGTTCTTCGCAAGTTTATCCAACATCGCTGAAACCGTAGGAAGCATTTCTGCGGCCTTCTTGGGGTCAGTGGTTGCTCGCAATGCACGTACGGCGTTTCGAGTCGTTTTGTGCTGGTAACGATTTCGCGCTGCTTTGCTCCGATCGGAACGAATGCGCTTCAAAGATGATTTGTGGTGAGCCATGTGCTTTCGACTGTATATTTCCCTAAGGGGGTGCAAATATAATGGAGATTCCAGTCTATGCAAGCATCGAACCCATTGAAATTCAGGAAAAACAGAAAGGACGCACCCCTGCGTCCTTTCACCCTAACAATCTACTCGTTTTTCAAGGCGATGCCTGCAAACTTCGCCTCAAACAACCCGACAATATTACGAATAAACCTCCCTAAACACACAAATATTTCTACCAATTGATTTATTCTACCCCCAAAAAAGACAAAGAAACAATGCTTTAGGATCCAAATAGCTGCCTTCATTTGGATTGATTGTAACTTGCGAAACTGCTTATGGTCCGCATCCCCTACATTCCTTCTAACGCACTCACATGGATTTGCATGTGCTTTTTAGCGGCTCAACCCATTGATATTTGCGCTCAAAGCGAGGCGCTCTTTACAAATGCCTCAACCCTTGCAAATGTTGATGAATCGGGGCTGCACCATGCTGCTGCTGTTGCTGACTTTGATGGCGACGGTTGGGAGGATATATACGTGGCCACCAAACAAGGAATCAATCGGCTGTTCAGAAACACCGGCGGCATGCATTTCGAAGAAGTGGCTGAAGCTGCAGGGGTAAACGATGCAGGGAACAGCAACGCAGCCCTTTGGGCGGACTTCAACAACGACGGATGGCCGGATCTTGTCACTGGGAATTATCTAAACGCCAATCGCCTCTACATCAACAATGGCGACGGCACATTTGAAGACGCCACGGACATCTACAACTTCGGAAACGAAGGTCCGTGCCGCAGCTTGCATGCAGCCGATTATGATGGTGATGGATGGGTTGATGTCTATGTCGTAAACATGAACAGTCACAATGCCATGTACCGCAATATGGGAGGACAAACCTTTCAAAACGTGACCTTTCCAACGGGCACAGTTGACACTGGAATTGGAATGGGCTGTGTGTTCTTCGATTCCGACAACGATGGAGATCAAGATCTTTATGTCACGCACGACGGCAATCAAGTCAACAAGTTTTTCGAAAACAATGGAGACGGCACGTTTGCCGAAAATGCTGCCGAAGTCGGACTGGACTACCAAGGGAATTGCATGGGAGTCGATGTCGCAGACATCAATCATGACGGCTGGTTAGACGTCTACATTACAGATTTATACCCCAGCGAGCTTTTTCTCAATGATGGCGACGGAACCTATACTGCCATCGGCGAAACAGCTGGCGTCAATGATTCGGGCATGTCTTGGGGCTGTGTTTGGTTCGACTATAACCTAGACTCCGAATGGGATCTCTACGTTGTGAACGATTACGCGTTTGCTCCTACTGCGAATCGCTTGTACCGTGGAAACGGAGACATGACTTACGATCTCGTTAGCGAAGGAGACCCAGTGCTCGAACACACCTATTCCGATTATGGACTCGCCCAAGGAGATTTTGATCGCGATGGAGATTTGGATCTGGCCATCGCCACGACAGGTTCGAGTGTGCAACCTGGATTCCAAATCCTCGAAAACCAGAATGAAACAGGCCACTTCATTCAATTCAAACTGGAAGGAACAATTTCCAATCGTTCGGCCATCGGAGCGCGTGTTGAAATTCATTTCAATGGGCAAACCCGCGTCGATGAGATCAACTGCGGACAGGGCTACAGCGGAGCCAGTTCACTTGTCGTTCATTTCGGTCTCGGCGAATCAACGGCCATAGATTCCATGAATGTCATTTGGCCCAGCGGTGTGGTGAGCGCACATGGAGCGTTCAATGCAGACAGCACATATCAAGTGCTAGAACCCGGTTCACAGCCTTGGTTCCAACTGGGATGCACAGAACCCCATGCCTGCAACTACAACATTGCCGCTCAAACCAATGATGGTTCGTGTTTTTATCCTGATGCTGGATTGGACTGCAATGGAATGCCACTTGACGATTGGCCGACACTCGCTACCCACAGCATCGCGCGCCTTTGGAATGAAGCCCTGCTGATCGGCGTTCGGAACGACCTCGCTCGTCCCACGGTACACGCAAGGAATTTATGGCATCAATCTGCGCTGGCTTATGATGCATGGGCTGCCTGGGCAATTCCAAGCTCCGTCGGACCACAAACTTGGTTGCTCGGTGATACCATTGGTCAATTCATTTGTCCTTGGATTCCCGGAGAGACAATTGAAAACGAATCGGAGCGTAAATCCGCTCGTGAACGAAGCATCAGCTATGGCAGTTACAGGCTGATGCTCCATCGATTCGAAAATGCTCCAAGATTGCAACGAATCTTGACCCATTTGCACTCCCAAATGGAGCAACTCGGTTATGACACCGCATTTTATTCTACCGATTACACCACAGGAAACTTGGAGCACGATGCGGGCGCATTGGGCAATTACTTGGCAGAACAATACATTGCATTTGGACTTCAAGATGGTGCCTTTGAGGAAATCAATTACCAAAACACCTATTACAACCCCGTCAATTGGAACTTGGTGATGGACGAACCCGGGAACCCGAATATGTTTTTCCCCAACCGCTGGCAGCCTCTCCAATTGTTAGAATTCATCGACCAATCAGGGAACGAAGGCACGAATGTCTCACCTGATTTCTTGAGTGCAGAATGGGGAAATGTTCAACCTTTTGCAATGGACGCTGGCGATACAGCCGTTTACAGCAGACTGGGCAGCGAATACACCGTATATCACGCTGCTCCGTCTCCACCGATCATTGATCCAGCGCAAGACTCAGACTTGGAAAACGATTACAAATGGGGGCACTCATTGGTCAGCTTGTGGTCATCGCACTTGGATCCACAGGACTCGGTTGTTTGGGATATCAGCCCCGGTGCCTCTGGCCTAAGTGGATTTCTTCCGACCAACATCGAAGAAGCTCGCGAATATTACCAATCAGAAAGCGGCGTCATCCAAGCTCCCAATGCCACGCCGGGTCATCCAATCAACCCCCACACCGGTGAACCATATGCTTCGCAAGAAGTATTTCGTGGAGATTTCACCCGTGTGTTGGCAGAATTCTGGGCTGACGGACCGGATTCCGAAACCCCGCCTGGTCATTGGTTCACGCTCTTGAATTACGTCAATGATCAGGAGGCACTCGTCCGTCGCTGGCGCGGAAATGGCGAAGAATTGTCGCTTTTGGATTGGGATGTGCTCGGGTATTTTGCCATGGGCGGTGCGATGCATGACGCGGCCATTTCAGCCTGGAGCAACAAAGGTTGGTACGATTATGTGCGACCGGTTTCGGCGATTCGCTGGATGGCCGATCGCGGACAAAGCTCGGATCCAGAACAGCCCAACTTTGACGGAGCTGGACTTCCCCTGATTCCTGGCAAAATTGAACTGATTACCAGCGACGACTCCGAAGAACTTCGTGGAAGCGATAACGAACATTTGCACGAATTGAAAGTAATGGCATGGCGCGGGCCCGATTACATCGCTGTTCCTGCGCTCAACAAAGCTGGAGTTGGCTGGATTCGAGCACGAGAATGGTGGCCATACCAGCGCCCCACGTTTGTCACGCCACCATTTGCAGGTTATGTAAGTGGTCACTCTACATTCAGCCGGGCCGCCGCTGAAGTGCTCTGCCTTCTTACAGGTGACGACTACTTCCCAGGGGGAATGGGCTCTTTTCCAATTGAAGCAAATGAATTTCTTGTCTTTGAAGATGGGCCATCAGAAGATTTCGAACTTCAGTGGGCTACGTATAGGGATGCCGCTGACCAAAGTGCACTGTCCCGCATTTGGGGCGGAATCCATCCGCCGCAGGACGATTTCCCCGGGCGAGCCATCGGCCAAGTAGTGGGCATTGATGCGTTTTTACTGGCTGAAACCTATGCATTTCCATTGCTTGTGGACCCCACAAATTGCGCAGGAGATTTCAATGCTGACCAAGTCCGCAACCTTTACGATCTGCTCCTGTTGTTGGTCCATTTTGGCGAATCAACGAGTGGAGGCGGCAATGTGGCGCCTGCAACACTGGACCTTGACAGCGACGGAATGATCAGCACTTCTGATTTGCTCGGCTTATTGACGGTATGGGGCGTGCCTTGTTAATGGGTCCTATTGGCGACTCATTTATCCTCGCCAGCGGCGTGAACCACCAACTCATCAAGGAACATCCAAGATTCTAGCTTTGCAGCATCGTGCCAATCCGGGCATGGACCAGGATTGAGCGCCTTAAACCTCACAAATTTGGCTTCGGTCTGCACGGGAACGGCTATCCGAACGACTCCCTGAGTTTCATCCGGCACAAACGCTGTAGACCCCTTCCATGCAGACTGACTGGACCAATCTCCTTGCCAATTCACACCATCCACTGACCATTGAAAACGCACAGAATCAGGGACAAATATCCATGCGTCTTGGTACAGGTAAAATTGCATGCTCAATGAATCCACATGCTGCACCGCTCCCAAATCAAGGCGCACTACCATCTCCTTTCCCTGTGTCGCTTGCCAACATCCGTCTCGGAAATCGAATGAACCGAGTCGACCATCCGCAAGGCCTTGAGCACCTCCACCGGGGTAAGATGTGCTCCATTGATGACCCAACTGCAGCGGAGCGAACGCTCCCAAATGACCCGCCAATGGAAAACGCCAGGGGGTTCCAACGGAAACTCCATGGCGACGCAAATTGACCACCAACTCACCTTCTCCGGCTAGCTCAAACGGTTGGTCAAATGGAAGCTCAATGTGTTCTTCAACGCCTTCGCTTATCCATTTTACATCTCCTTCAATCCCCGCTATCGCACGATCCAACTGCACCTTGATGGAGCCCTCTGTATCCGCAGGCTCACAGGTCAGGTCGATGGGAATCGCTTCCCATCCATAATCCACATTCCACGCATCCAATCGGGTGTAATGCCGTTCCATTCGTTGCTGGAATTCCTTCCAGTTTCGCTGTGATTTGGCACTCCAAAGCACCTCGCTCATGGCTACGATGCGCGGAAACACTTTGGAATCCACCAACTCCTGAGGTGCTCGCTCGGACCACATGTTGCATTCTCCTCCCAAAATTCGTCCTGTCCCCTCCAAATCTTCCGGTTCTGGCTCAAACGTATACACGCGTTCCAAGTCAATCGATTCAACGGGATAATCAAAATAGCAATGTGAGGTCGGTGACATGATCGCGTTGCGCCCCATTGCCACCGCGTCACGTCCTCCCTGCATTCCCCTCCAAGATTGAACCGTGGCTCCGTCGGGCAGCCCGCCTTCCAAGATTTCATCCCAACCAATCAACTTGCGATCGTGTTCGGCCAGAAAAACACCAATTTGTGAGATAAACCACGATTGCAATTCATGCTCATCGTGCAGACCTTCCGTTTGAATGCGGTTTTGGCATTTGGAACAGGACTCCCAGCGCACTTTCGGTGCTTCATCCCCACCAATATGAATGTATTCCGACGGAAACAATTCCATCACTTCCAACAATACACTTTCCAAAAATCGAAAAGTAGAATCTTCGCCTGCGCAGTAAATGTCCTTGAAGACTCCCCAATTATTTGGAACTTCCAGCGAATCACCTGTGCAACTCAACCACGGATAGGATGCAATGGCCGCTCGGCTGTGTCCAGGAAGTTCAATTTCTGGAATGATGGTGATGTTGCGATCCGCAGCATAAGCTACAATGTCTTTGATCTGCTCCTGTGTGTAAAAACCGCCATGGCGGGATCCGTCGGTCTCAGTTCGCCATGCGCCGGTTTCCGTCAGCTCGGGATACGCTTTTATTTCGATGCGCCAGCCTTGGTCCTCAGTGAGGTGCCAATGCAAGACGTTCATCTTATGCAGTGCCAATAAATCGATGGTTCGTTTCACATAATCCACTTCCATGAAGTGACGGCAGCAATCCAACAGCAATCCTCGATGCTCGAACCTCGGTGCATCTGAAATAGCAACCATCGGAAGCGCCCAAGCCTGCTTACTCGCGGTATCAGGCGGTAACATCCATCTCAAAGAAGTCAATCCATGAAATGCGCCTGCCTCAGAAGTGGCTTCAATGTGCACGCCATCAGCTGTGATTTCAAGCGCGTAACCTTCTCGCGCATGGCCATCCGCGCGCGTCATTGAAATCGGCAAACCTCCCTCTTTCACTTCTCCTGGCAACCACTGCTGCCATGCAGACACATGATCATACCAAGCAGCGTCTATGGACCAAGCCCAAGCGCCATCCCAGATCACTTTGGCATCCTCACCTGGGGTCCAATCGACCACTGTCGGCGCAGGAATAATCGCCTTAGAAACCGGTTGCACTGTTGGGCTAGAACAACTCAGACAGGCCAAAGCGATCGAAACGATAATATACCAAGAAAAAGAATGTCGCATGGCCAAATGTAAATCAGTGCGCATGTTTAACGGAACCAAGCTTGCACTTCTTCAGATGAGACTGGATGGTCGCGTCCATCAAAATGAAGCGTATCGCGGTTTGATTCACGCCTGCAGGACGCATGGAATGAATGCACTCCAAGTTCACGCCAATGCTCCAATTGGATGGGACGAACTCCGCTGCCCACCGTCACTTCAAATCCACTTTGAAGCGCGCCTTTGATGCGCTCCGTTCCCTGCATGGCCTTTTCAGCTCCTCCACTGCTAAGGATGCGGCGAATTCCGATGCTCCGAAGGGCGTCGGCGTCGGCCTGCCAATCAGCACTTGCATCCAATGCTCGGTGCACCACCAATCGATGCCCACCAAAACGCGTTGCCCATGCCTCCAATTGAGCCAAGTCCAACCGAGAACGACCATCCAGCCCTCCCACCACTGCTCGAACTGCGCCAGAAGCAAGCGAAGCCTCAATTTGGTCCGTCATCCAAGCTTTTTCATTCTCACTGAAGTGAAAATGGCCTGCACGAGGACGAATCAACGCATGCACAGGAATGCCCCAAAGAACGGAATGCCGAATGTCAGTTTCAGGCGGAGTCAAGCCACCGCAGGGCCAGTGGGCGCAAAGCTCCACTCGATGCGCGCCAGACATTTGAGCAATTTGAACATCCGCCGGTGTGCTAGCGCAAACTTCCAATTCAAACGGATCTAGGATTTGCAATCCCTTTTGCACGTCCAACACATCCGTCAAGCGTGTTAGGTCAAGGACTTCATCGCGTGCTTCGATCATTTCGATGGAATGACCGGCATCTACCATGTGCTGCAAAGCAGTTGGCAACTCCAATTCTCCCCGGGTAGGATGCGGCTGCAATTCCTTCAGAAAAGGCAGAAGTAAGCGAGCTTCCAAACGGAATAAATTCATGGACACGTGCACGGCTCCTCGTTGGAGAAGCATTCGATCAATGATCTGTTGCTCCGGCTTTTCGCTGATGGATTTCATTGCACCATTTCCACCATTCGTTCCTTGCGTACCCTCCAACACCGCAAAAGCCGATGTTTTTTCTGGTGAAAGGCCCAAGTAATCGCGGTCATATGCCAACACAGCCTGCCCCAATGGTTGACTTCTCAATCTCGACAGCGATTGGCGCGTGGGCACATTGTCTCCATTGCACAATACAAACGCACACCCTGCAGCAACAGGATCCTGTTCCAATGCACATTGCACAGCATGCGCAGTTCCCAGAGGTTTGGATTGAAGTGCATAGCCCACTTGCATTTTCAATCCGACTGGGGTTTCGTTCCAACTTTCGATAAATGGTTTGGTCACCGCATCATCTGGACGCAACACCAGGGTGACCTCCGTAAATCCCGCGCGCATGGCTTGTTCCAAAATAAATTGCAACAATGGTTCGCCATCTGCACCGACGCGCACCATTGGTTTTGGGCGGGTCAGAGCATCTTCTTTAAATGCCAGCAATGACCCTTTGGCTTCGCCATGCATCTCCAATGCGCTGCGTTTCATTCGTGTCGCTCTGCCTGCAGCCAAAATCAAAATCCGATTGCATCTCATGAGGTCAAGGTATCAATTTAAAGGCTGTTCAATGCGCACTCCTTGCGCACCTAGTGCAACGGAAAAAGGCTGACCACCTGCCTTGTCTATGGCCTCAATCACGGCAAAATTATGGCGTGATTGACAGACCACAAAGCCCGTCCCTCCTCCGCCAGAACCGTTGATCTTTCCGCCCGTCGCGCCAGATTCCTGCGCACATTTCAGGATCCGATCGATGCGTGGTGTCGAAACTTCAATGCCTTGGCTCAACCATTTATGATGCTCCTGGAGCAACGATCCAATTTGAGCCAAATCGGGCGTGGATTCTGACAATGCCATTGCACCTTCTGACGAAATACGGCGATTCTCCAGCGTGGTCATCATGAGCCGTTGATCTTCTTCAGTCCAGTGACCTGGAAACTCCGGTGGACGAAGATTCCAGTCCAATCCTCCCAACATTTCCCATTCTCCAATCAATTCCAAACGTCGATCCTTTGCACGAGACAAAATCCCGAGCGTATCCTTGGGTTCCATGGAATCAAATAAAACCCATGTTCCCGGAGGAACGGGCAAGAGAACGGGATTATAAACTGGATCGAATTCGATAAGCTGTGTGCCTCCTAGTGCGCAAACCGTCTGATCCATCATGCCGCCGGGTTCATTGAACCATTCCACTTCTGCTCGCCATGCTGCCCGTGCAATCCATTCTTGGTTCCAGTTCTGGCCGCTGCGATGTGCGATCAAGGCGCACCATGCCACCAGCAATGCGGATGAACTGCTTGCCCCTGCTTGCATTGGAATCTGACTGGAAACTTCTGCGTCCCAGCCCATTTGAGGCAACCAACCTTCACGCTTCGCCAGATGGAGCGCAACCAATAAGTACTCGCGCGGATTCGGGTTTTCAAGGTCATCCAAGTCGTATGTGCAACGTTTGTTCAAATCCGTCAATTGCACTTGCACCAAGCGATCTTCGCGTGAGGAAGTATGAATGGTGGCACGCAAATCAATGGCGGATGCGACCACCGGAAATCCAAAGTAATCCTGGTGCTCTCCAAAGAGGCAAATGCGACCAGGAGCAGAAGCAGAAAACCTCATGCACGGGGTCGGTTGAGACGAACAATGGTCACCACGCTGATCACAACGACGCCTGAAAGCAACCAAGCTGTTGTTCGGTCATCATACAACCATGAACCCACTGCAAACAAAGCAGCGTAAACGCCCGCGCTGCCAATAAGCATTGACAAAACCCCACGTGGGACAGCCCATCCGCTTCCCGTCTGCACGCCATCGGAATACCGCTTCCATCCCGGTCCCCCCGGCTGCACTTTGGCTACAAATCTTCGAAGCGTATCCTCGGATTCTGGTGGCGTAAGCCACGTACCTATGATCCAGATCAAGGTCGTGATCAACGCACCCCAAACAAGCTTTTCATATGACGCCCAGACCGTATCTGTGATGTGATCGTGCACGAAAGTGAAATATCCAGCCACCAGCAATGAACCTGCCATCGCCACCAATTCTGTCCAAGCATTGATTCGCCACCAAAACCAACGCAAAATAAAGAGCCCTCCCGTGCCTGCTCCGATCAGCAAAAGCAAGTTAAATGCCTGCCCTGCATCTGTGAGCAGCAATCCAAGTCCACTTCCAAGAATAAGCGATAAAATCGTGGTGACTCGGCCGGCAGCGACCTGCTCGCGATCGGTTGCATCAGGGCGAATAAATCGCACCCAAAAGTCATTCACCAAATAACTGGCTCCGAGGTTCAATTGTGTCGACATGGTGCTCATGAAGGCGGCGAGTAAGGAAGCCGCTACCAATCCCAACAGCCCAGGAGGCAGCAACGAAAGCATCGCAGGATAGGCCAAATCGTGCCCCAATTTATCGGCAGGTATGTCTGGAAATGCTGCCTGTAAATCACTCAGCTCGGGAAAAACGACAATGGAAGCTAGAGCGATTAAAATCCAAGGCCATGGGCGGAGTGCGTAGTGCGCAACATTGAACAGCAGCGTGGCGCCCATTGCGTGAGATTCATCTTTGGCGCTGAACATGCGCTGAGCGATGTATCCTCCGCCTCCAGGTTCTGCGCCAGGGTAATAACTCGCCCACCATTGAACGGCCAACGGAACCAGTAAAATGGGAACCCATTGGCTGGCATCATGCATATCAGGCAACATGGCCGTCTTGGTGGCGACCTCGCTGTGAGCCAGCAACTGTGAAAGACCTCCGATTGCCTCCAAATCCAATATGTAAACGCAAGCCCAAATCGATCCAATCATCGCCAAAACAAACTGGACCAAATCCGTCAGTATTACCGCACGCAGCCCTCCAAGCGCACTGTAAGACAGCGTTATGAGCCCTGTAATGGTCAGTGTGAGCCAGCCTGGCCAGCCCATCAGAATCCCTCCCAACTTGATGGCCGCAAGCGAAACTGTGCCCATGACGAGGACATTGAAAACCAGGCCTAAATAAAGTGCTCTAAAACCACGCAACACAGCAGCTGGCTTGCCTCCGTATCGCAACTCGTAAAATTCGATATCGGTCAAAACACCTGACCTGTGCCACAATTTGGCATACACAAAAGCCGTGAGCATCCCCGTCAGCAAAAACGCCCACCATCCCCAATTCCCGCTCACTCCTTGCTCTCGGACAAGGCCCGTGACCAAATTGGGAGTGTCAGTTGAAAAAGTCGTTGCGACCATGCTGATGCCCAGCAACCACCACGGCATATTCCTTCCTGCGAGAAAAAAACTTTTCGCACTTTTACCGGCATCACGAGAGGCCCAGAGACCAATGCCTAGTGCCAGAGCAAAATATCCGGCAACAATTGCCCAATCCAATGTTGTCAACTCCATGTCACAAGAATAGGTAGGAACCCTCCAAAGAGTGCAGCTGTGTTTATAACCCGTGCTCCAATCGGGATTTTTTTGTGAGGCCTAAGACAACACAAGCGTAGCTGTGATCCAATAACTCCTCGGCTAGGCCCCACTCGATGTCCAACTCAGCGCTAACCGAATTCCAATGTTTTTTGTTGAGATGCCAACCTGGACGAATGCCCTCAAATTGTTCGCGTAATTCGATGGAACGCTCCGGGTTGCACTTCAGCGAAACACCCCGGAAATCCTCAATATTGGCGATCGCGAACACCTTTCCAGCGACTTTCCAAACCATGGTTTGATCATCGAAAGGAAACGACTCTTCGACAGCCAATTTTGACAGACATCGGTCCCGAATTTGCTCGAATTCAAAAGTTCTCATTGTGTTGGGAAATTTCGACATTAAATTGCACCGAATTCACACGAAACCAAATCACATGCGATTCACTACTCAGCTTTTGGGCCTAGCCCTCTTGATGCCATTGTTTTCAAATGCGCAATGCACAGATCTTTTCATCTCTGAATACCTCGAGGGGTGGAGCAACAACAAGGCGATTGAAATCTACAATCCCACAGATGCAGCAGTGGACCTTGGCGACTATCGTTTGGAGCGTTACTCCAACGGAGCAACTGCCGCTCAAGACAATCAAAAAGTAGACCTCTCCGGCACATTGGATGCCAACAGCGTCGTGGTCGTGGTCTTGGACAAGCAAGATCCAGATGGTGTGGACTTTGAAGCGCCGGTATGGGATGAACTCGCTGAAGCTGCAGACCTATGGGTCTGTCCTGTTTATGCAGACAACAACACAATGTACTTCAACGGCAATGACGCCATGGTTCTTCGCAAAATCTCAACGAATTCAGCGATTGACATTTTTGGTAAAATCGGAGAGGACCCGGGAGAGACAGGATGGGCTGAAATGACCCAAAACCACTCCTTGGTGAGGAAGGAAGCCGTCACTCAAGGCGATACGGATGCTCTCAATGATTTCTTGGTCGTTGACGAATGGAACGGAACATTGTGGTCAAGCGACTCGTTGAACTACACCTTGGACCTGGTTTTCGCCAACCTCGGATCCCACACCTGCAACTGCGGCACCACTGGTGTCAATGAACTGAATAACTCAAGTGATTTCGAGCTATTCCCTAACCCTTCTTCAGGCGATTTCGCTTGGTTGCGAAGCGACAAAGAAGTTCAGGAGGTGGCCGTTTACAGCCTCGCAGGACAACGCCTTATCCAACAACAATTGAACGGCCAAAAGGTCTCTCAGTTGTCTCTGAATAATGCGCCTTCTGGAATTTACCTCGTCGAAGTAACTTTTGAGAATGGCACGCGCTCGACGCAGCGTTTTTTCCTGAAATAATTTCATAGAATATGGGTACGTTGAAGCCTTGGAAGTTGGTCGCATTTTTTTTGGTCGCATTCACTGCAAACGCGTCAGCCCAATCCTGCATCATTAAAGGTGAGGTTGAAGACGTTTTGACGGGTGAACCGCTGATCGGAGCCTACATTAAAACTGGGGACGAAATCATCTCGACTGATCTTGATGGCAAGTTCTCGATCGAAGCTCCTAACGGAGAGGCAACGATTGAAGTCTCTTACATCGGCTACTCAAATCAGGCGAGGCAGATTGTATGCAAAAACGGCGAAGCTTTTGCTCGTTTCAGAATGGAGACATTGGTGATGAATGAGGCCGTAGTTGCCGCAGACATTGTGATCTCCCGCAAGACTCCTGTTGCATTCACGAATGTGCTCCCAGCCCAAATCCAAGAAGAATTGGCTGGACGGGATCTTCCGATGGTATTGAATACGACTCCTGGTGTTTATGCCACTCAACAAGGCGGCGGTGATGGAGATGCACGTGTAACCATTCGGGGCTTTGATCAAACCAATCTTGCAGTGATGGTCGATGGCGTCCCCATGAATGACATGGAGAATGGCTGGGTTTATTGGAGCAATTGGGCTGGACTGGACCTTGTGGTGCGCACAACCCAAGTCCAGCGTGGATTGGGTGCTAGCAAACTCGCAATTCCATCTGTCGGTGGCACAATCAATATTCTGACCGGAGGTGATGAATCGGGCAACGGTTCAATCAATTACCAGTCGGAAGTGGGATCATACGGTTATTATCGCAACAGCTTGAGCGGAGTATTTGGCAACAAGGACAAAGGCTTCCTTCACTTTGCGGGATCGTACAAGACGAATCAAGGGTTTGCTGAAGGGCTGGAGTCCACAACCTACGCGTATTACCTCAAAGGTCGAAAGACCTTGGGAAATCACAACCTGAGCATCACCACCTTTGGGGCGCCTCAACGCCATGGTCAGCGTGCCTATCAAATGCAAGTCTTCGAATACGACAAAGACCTAGCTGCCCAACTCACAGATGAAACAGGGCAGATGGAATTGGAAGACATTTACAACTCCAATTACAACACCAATTCGTCCACGGGAGAAGTAGACACGACATACAATACGATCGTCGATGGAGGACAGGGATTCAATGAATTCCTCGTGAACTACGAAGAGGTATACTACAACTTCAACGAGAACACAGGGCAAGTGGACACCACGTACGGTGCAACCCGCAGGTACAATCCACGCCAAAACTTCTATTTCAAACCCATTGTTACGCTTCGCGATGTTTGGAGTTTATCGGACAAGTCTTCCTTAACTACCACAGCTTACGCAAGCTTTGGTAGTGGCGGTGGCGAGGCATTGCTCAGCACATCAGGGGCAACACGGAGTGACGACTACACGATGAATATCCAAGGAATCTGGGATGCTCACCAATTGTTTGAATTTGCACCAAACGGCCTCAACGTCGATGAAAACGGAGAACGAAAGGGCTCAAACTTCATTCGAATTTCACACAACGATCACCGTTGGTTTGGTGCCTTGTCAAACTTCAAATCAGCGTTGAACGAGCACCTCAACTTCAGCGCTGGAGTGGATGCTAGGCATTATACCGGTAGCCATTACCGAACCATCGGTGACATGTTTGGCGCTGATTACTATGATGCTCCGAACGATCGCCGGGATCAAAATTCAGACTTTGATGAGCCCCTTCGTGAAGGAGACAAGTATTTCTACTATGATGACGGTCAAGTCGCTTGGGGTGGATCGTACCTCCAATTGGAATTGGACAAATACAACTTCTCGGCCTTTGTAAACGTCTCTGGAGCTCAAAGCTGGTATCGCGCAATCGATTATTTCAGGCCAAAAACAGTGAGCATCAATGACACCACTTATGAAGTGCGTTCAACCGATGAATACCGTGTACTCGGCGACACGCAGTGGCTGATGGACACGACCTTCCTGCGTGCAGACAATCCAAACCTGGAGAACTACACAACACCATGGCAGCGACTTACCAGCGGAACCATCAAGGCGGGTGGTAATTACAATTTCAACGAGTGGCTGAACGCATACACAAACCTCGGGTACTTGAACCGAGCGCCTCTTTTCAACTCTGTGTTTGATCTCGACAACAACATCATTGAAGGCTTCGAAAACCAATACGTCAAGGCCATTGAAATCGGCGTGAAATATGCCCGCGGGAATTTTGCTTCCAACATCAACGCGTACCGCACGGGTTGGGAAAACAAAGCCGTCAACCGATTTTACGGAGTTGCAGGACTTTGGAATGACCCGACCCTATCGGTTTATGCTGATACCAGCACAGTTGAAGGACGAGACGCTTTGATTGCCCTGACAGAAGGAACTGGCGATGCCAGTGAATGGGGGGAAATTGGAGCTGCTGTCATCGAAGATGCAGACCGTTCGTTGGGATATAACCTGCTCAACGCTGATGCCGTTCACTCAGGATTGGAATGGGATTTTGCCTACGATATCACCTCTAAATTTGATGTTCAGGGTGTGGTCTCGGCTGGTAATTGGAGATGGACCAGCAACGAACGAGTGGACCTTGTCAACCAAACAACGAACACATTCGTTACCCGTATTTCGGATGGCAGCACTGCCGACACTTTGGTCAACTTGAATGGTGTTAAAGTTGGAAATGCCGCACAGCGTCAAGTTTCTTTGGCCTTGAGTTACCGACCGAAATACGGAACCTACATCTCCATAAGGAACACATGGTTCTGGCAACATTATGCCAACTTCTCTCCTGGAGACGTAATCACCCAAGGAGAACCCAAAGATGTTTGGGTAACGCCGGGATATTCGCTCCTGAACATCAACGCAGGCACATCTTTTGACCTATCCCCTCAAATGTTGCTGCGGTTCAGGCTAAGTGTAACAAACGCCTTAAATGCGCTGTACGTATCTGACGCCAATAACAACTCCCAATATGCCAACAACCGTTATGGGCCAGAGGGAGGCAGTGGATGGGCAGAGGTATTCATAGGCCCTCCCCGAATGGTTCGATTGAGCGCAGTATTGGAATTGAAAGGACTTCAAAATAAAAATCCGAAGCAATGAATTTGAAAACAACATTGGCCGCGGTAGCGGTATTGTGTTCCGTCAACTTGACGGCCCAAGAAAACATCCTCGACATGCGCGAGAATTATAACATCGGACAAACGGTGACTGTTTCGGGCGTAGTTACCAGCGATGACAACTTGGGTTCAGTGCGTTACTTGCAAGATGCTACGGCAGGAATTGCCCTTTATCCTGGGGAAGATTGGTCGAGTTGGGAAGCCACTCCTCAAATCGGAGACAGCTTATCGGTAACTGGAACGATTACAGAATACAATGGATTGCTCGAAGTGGGACCAGATCTCGTAGCCGTGGATTTTTTCGGTCAGGTAACATTGCCCGAGCCGCTTGAAATTACCCCAGCTCAGATGGGGGAGAATCTCGAAGGACAACTGGTGCGAGTCAATGGCGTCACCTTCCCCCTCGCCGGCACCGTCATCGCTGGAAACAGCAGCTACGATTTCACCTCCTCCGGCGAAACGGGTGTGTTCTACGTTCGCACGAGCAACACGCTCGTTGGAGAGCAGTTGTCTGGATGCGAGGTTGACCTATTGGGCATCGTTTCCCAATATACATTTGACGGAACAGGTGGCTATCAGTTGCTACCGCGCGGACCTGTGGACTTGGTTCCTGTATCAGCTGTTTGCTTCACGAGCCCCGTGTCTCAAACAAATCTGGAAACAACAAGCTTCACGTTGTCATGGGAGACAGACATCGCCTGCGATGGTGTGATCGAATATGGAATGACCGAGGAATTGGGATTGGCCACAAGTGCGCTTCAATCCAACACCACCAATCACGTGGTGAATTTAGAAGGGCTCACACCAGGTTCCATCTATTACGCACGTGCAGTTTGCACCCTTGAAGACGGTTCTGGGGCGACATCAATCATTCGATCCTATGCGACCGTCTCTGAAAGTTCCGGAGACATGCACGTTTACTTCAATGGCTCAGTCGACCACAGTGTCGCCACCGATGAATTGGCCGTTTCACTCGGCACCGATATGAACGATACGATCGCGGCGTGGATTACCAGCGCCCAGCACACATTGGATGTTGCTGCCTATAACTTCAACGATCAAACCCTTCAAGCAGCGTTCAATACAGCTGCCGCTAACGGCGTTGAAATTAGATGGATCTATGAGGGCCAGAATGCGAACATCGGACTCAATAGCCTCGATGCGTCCATCGTAACGCATCCCCGCAACGATAACGAAGGAAGCGGCATGCACAACAAGTTCATCATCGCAGATGCGGAATACACGGACCTCGCATTCGTATTGACTGGCTCTACCAACCTCACTACTGGGAATTTGGTGAGTGACTTGAACAATGCCATCATCTTCGAAGATCAAAGTCTCGCGCGGGCTTATAAACTCGAATTCGAAGAGATGTGGGGAAGCGATGGCCCAACGCCGGACGCAGGCAACTCCAAATTTGGTCCTGACAAAACATGGAATACTCCTGTTAACTTCGTCATCGGAGGAAGCCCTGTTGAATTGTACTTCTCGCCATCTGACGGAACGAACGCGGTCATTCAGTCGCACATCGAAGCAGCCAATGCTGATTTCGAATTTGCATTGTTGACCTTGACACGTGACGACTTAGGTGATGCAATCGTGGAATTGAACCAGAGTTTCTTTGTGAGCCCAATCGGTGCAATCGAGCAAATCAACACGACGGGAAGTGAGTATGATTATCTCGTTGAAAACAGTGTAGAGGTTTACCACCATGATATCAGCAACGATTTGCATCACAAATATTGCATCATCGATCATAGCGAAGTTGACTCTGACCCCATTGTCATTACCGGCTCACACAACTGGTCTTCAACGGCAGAAAATGTCAACGATGAAAATACGGTCATCGTGCATGATGCGCGCATAGCCAATTTGTACCACCAAGAGTTCCAAGGCATTCTGAATGCTTTGGAAGTGGCTGTCACTGAAGTCGAAAATCAAGAAACTGCCTGTTCCGTCTTCCCAAATCCTGCTCAAGGAACAATAACTGTTCAACTCAGTGATTCTGAGGCGACAGGTGGATGGCTCAAGCTGCTTGATTCGAGCGGGCGCGCGGTATTTGAATCGCAAATCCTGACGCCGACGCATCAGCTTTCAGTTGCGCATCTCTCTGCCGGTATTTACCTCGTGAAATTCGAAGACAGCCTGCCTACGCGACTGATCATTCAATAAAGGACTCAGGCAATCGCAAGGTTGTTTGGGCCGCGTTTAACGCATGAGCGCAAATGATCCTGTGATCAATAACACTGGATCTCCGGTGGGAATGTACGTCTGTTCGCCTTCGATTGACTTGATCGTGATTTCATCATCTCCTTGTCTTATCCGTAACTCGTAATAGTACGTGCCTTCTGCGGCTTCTTCAATTTGTGGGTCCCAACCTGCTGTAGCTCCGAAGTTCTCTGAGGAATACAACAGGTCTCCCCAACGATTATAAATGCGGATTGCGCTGCCCGGCCAGGCCTGTAGGCCGTCCACGGTGAACGAGTTGTTCAGGGCATCACCATTGCCTGGCGTAATCACATTGGGCAATGTGAGGCTGCATTCTTCGGTGGTCACATTGAAAGCGCCTTCAGCGAAGAAACAAGGCGGGTCCGTGGAGATTGTGACGCTGTACACTCCATCCCCTATGGTTTCCATTCCGGAGGCATCAGAGACCATGGGCGCTCCTGCCATGTCATACGACCACAGGTAAGTATAGGACGTATTGGACGGCTGAATCACAACAGAATTCACCGTCAAGGCGGCGGCATCGTCAGGGCACAACACAACTTCTTGCACCTCCCAACTCAACGGCGGCTCTAGCACCACCAAATCCAACGCAGACACCCCTTGCCCAACATTCCCACAGGGGTCTTCGACTCCATTTGACACATCCGTCAATCGCATGAAATAGGCACCACTGTATGCAATTTCGCCTTCCAATTCAAGTTCGAATTCCGAAGCCAAATCACCAGCAAGGTCCATGGCAGTGACACCCTCAAATTCATAAATCTCACCTGCTGGACCCTCCAGTTCAAAATCCTCGGGCTCGACGGTAGAAACCAGAACAGGCTCATTCAATACAACCGTGAATTGCTGCAAAGCGCAGTCTACCGTGTAAGAGGCAGGCGCCGGCGGCACTTCATCGTACAGGCTTGCCGTGGACTGCCCAAAATCGATGTCATATCCCTCCAAGCTGTTGGTCCAATTCATGACCACCAAGGCGTACGTCTCACCAGCCACGACCGGCAAATCCGCATTGAACGCAGGGCCGTTCAGGTTTCCCGGGCCATTGCTAGAACCTGTGCCACCATTGGCTGTGGATATGCCTGTTGCTCCATTGGGTTCTGGTGGATTGAGTCCAAAGGAATTGCACCCCACTTCTGGAGAAAGTATGGGCGTACCGATTCCTTCGCATCCGCCGGTGGTGATGTCAAACAAACCCCAATCATAGTCGTCCATTGGATTCAAGGGATCAATGATGAAGCTGAGCAATCCATCCTCTTGCACAGTGAATGTGTACCACAAGCTGCTCTGCTCAAGGCTCGCATTGCACGCTCCCGTGTATTCATAAACATCACCTGTATTGAGGGTAGCTTCTGTCTCAGTGTACAAATCACCGCACAAAACCACAGCACCAGCACAATCACTGATCGTCTGAGCCGAACACCATTTCGCTGCTCCGAAAAAGAAGAAAAACAAGGCAAAAACAAGTCGAAAACGCTGACTTTTGGAGCTTTTCATTGGATTTGGTTGGGTTTTAATTCATTCCAGTCCAATGTAAACAAATTTTTATTGCCTCAAAATGGGTCGCTCAGCCACCAACTGGATGTCATCAAGGTATCATTGAACGTATTCAAAAAGTCCACCAACGCCATGCGCTCTTCATCTGACAATGTCAATTGAAACGGTGCCTGCCCGGGAGTACCAAAGCCACTCACACCCAGTCGTTCATCCAAAAATGGATGATGCTGAATATCATCCGCGTAAAAATCCACGACTTCTCTCAGACTGGAAAAACGACCGTCGTGCATGTAAGGCGCAGTGAGGCCAATGTTACGCAACGAAACTGTCTTAAATCGTCCATCGTCAAAAGGGTCACCGCTCAACTCGCCTATTCCTCCATCTCCAGCTGCTTCATAATCAACCTCAAGGCCATTGATAAAGGGCTGATTTGAAAAAAGATTCAAACCACTGTGGCATTGATTGCACCTTGAATCTCCATTGAAAAAAATGGACTTTCCCGCCAATTCAGATTCCGAGAAGTTCACAAACCCATTCACCCGACCGGCATCATAGCGTGAAGAATAAGAACGCATGCTCATCAAAAATTGAGTCAAGGCTGAAGCCACTCTCTCCACTGTGACGTCCGTGGATTCAAATGCTGCTCCAAAAAGTTCCGGGTAATACGACTGCGCAGCCAAGCGTCCTGGAAGATCCTCAAGGTTCAGCGCCATTTCATCCGGATGCGCGATAGGCTCCAAGACCTGTTCCTCCAACCCGACTGTGCGCATATCCCAGAAGAAGCGCCGTTGGTATCGAAAATTGAAGAGCCCCATGGCATTGCGCTCTGTGGGAACACCTGAAACGCCAATTGAATGTGGCGCATCATCAGCAAATGCATTGGCTTGAGAGTGGCAAGAGGCACAACTCACTGCACCGTCTGATGAAAGGATGGGGTCATAGAAAAGGACGCGCCCCAAGGTCGCTCCATCATCGGTAATTCCGATGTCTGAGCCTATGTTTCCAAAGAGTTGCAGGGCAGGATCGGTCAACCATTCTTCAGGAAAACCCAGCAAGCTATATTCAAAGGGGACCGAAGGCAATTGAGGCACAAGGCTTTGCTCAACTTCCCCACTCCCATGCTGCTCAGATTCCTCCTTTCCGCAACTGCCGAGCCAAATCACTCCGACCGCAGCCAGCATAACCACCCAAACCGTCGCAAGTTTTTGCTCCGGAATTTGCTGTGGGTAGAACGTGGACATGGATGATAAGTTACGGAATTATTAAACGCTTCACAATGGATACTGATCGTTTACAAGAGCCACGTGAAAGCCCGACGATAAAACGTGGTGGTAGGCCTTGGAGGTGTCTGACAAGCAAGGATTCGTGTGATTCATGTGGATAAAATGAACTTTGGCTTTCTCCCCTGAGTCCAAAGCATTCAGAAAAGCCATTGTTTCCACCACGAATGGATGAGGAATTTCAGACATATCGCGGTGACCAACCTCTGAAGAATCGAAAAATGTCGCGTCCAGATATGCCCGGTCTACGAGCGCCAATTGTTGCTTCAAATCGCGTTCCCAAAGCTCCCATTTGTTGATGTCAGGAATGAACAAGACACTGCGATTTGGCCCCACAATTCGATAGCCAACAGTCTCGGAATATTCGTCCCGATGTGGCACCCGAATGGGAAGCGTCTGAACCCGTTTTGTGACTTGTACCAGTGAATCTTCCTGAAGGGGAACGATCTCAATGTTCCCCAAGGAAATCAATTGATCCCACGGACCGTTGTTTTGCAAAAACGAACAAAACCTCGGCATGGCGTGCACTTGAACTCCAGATGCTCCCAGCACTTCCCTTCCGAGGTACATCAATCCTGAATAGTGCCCAATGTGAGCATGTGTCAAAAAGATAGCCGGAAGGACTCCCCTGATGCCAGACGATTCCTGCAAGGCGTGCAATTGACTCGCCACATCGGGAGTAGCTTCAAACAAAGCCAATTCACCTGAATCGTCATTCGCATCTGCAATGCCCAATGACACCACTTTGCGATCGCTCGCCGGGCGCAGAAACAAGTTCCGACAACACGGCCGATCACATCCCATGTGAGGTGCCCCGCCGTCTTGCAATGTGCCCAAAACATGAAGAATCGGACCATTTGCTCCTTTGTATTCCTGAAATGCATCGGCAGCTTTTGTGATGTCATCATGAACAACTGGTTCACTGCATGCAACAAAGAGCAAAAGACATAGGCCTGGAATGAAAGTCAATTTAAGGGAAACCATGTGCGGAAAAGGTCGCAAAAAAAACGGGCCATGCATTCACATGGCCCGTCTAATTTCAATTCAATCGAATCAACGTTGGATCATGAAGCGCTTGGTATGCGCTCCATTCGTTGAACGCAAGAACAACAAGTATGTTCCCTCTGGCCAACCACTTACTTCGATGCGCAGCTGCTGTTCCCCGCGAAGACCTTCCCCCATGGCTTGGGTCAACACACGACCTTGCATATCAGTGATCATCCAATCATATCGAACATCTTCATACAGAACAAAGTCCAATTGTATCGTCTCATTGGCCGGATTCGGATACAAGTTTAACATGCCAAATGGTGAAGGATTCGCAGACAAATCAGCTTCTATGAGCGGTGTAACAGGCGAACTCCATCGTCCGCCAGATGTGCAACCTGAAATGGCCACGTCGTCCAAGAAGATTTGATCATTGTTCCCCGATGCGTCGCATCGGAATTGAATCACTGTATTTCCAGAAAAAGGACCCGGAATAACAACCTCATCGGAATAAGCCGATCCATTGGAGAAATTGACGCCGCGGATATAAGTCGCTACGGTTGTGAAGCTGTTCCCTCCATTCGTAGAATATTCCAGAACAAAATCTTCTCCATTCTCCATGCTGTTTGCAACGAAACCAAATCCGACTGTCAACTCTTCGTAACCCGAGAGATCCAGGTCATCCGTATAGGTCACAGAAGTCGATGTATTGTCTCGGATGCGCACACAGTATGTTCCATTGGCATAATTACGATCCCTGCGGTTTCGTCGACAATCGGAACCTCCATCGTTCCAAATGCCCCAGCCGCTTTCGAAGTTCTCAACGTCAATGTCACCGTAAGAACAAGGCCCTGTTTGGCAAGGTTCGCAGTCAGAACCGCCGCAGTCAACTCCCGTCTCGTCCCCGTTCTGGATGTTGTCGTCGCAGGTGGCGCAGGCAACGCAAGAACCGCCGCAGTCAACTCCCGTCTCGTCCCCGTTCTGGATGTTGTCGTCGCAGGTGGCGCAAGCAACGCAAGAACCGCCGCAGTCAACTCCCGTCTCGTCCCCGTTCTGGATGTTGTCGTCGCAAGTAGAGCAAGCAACGCAAGAACCGCCGCAGTCAACTCCCGTCTCGTCCCCGTTCTGGATGTTGTCGTCGCAAGTAGAACAAGCAACGCAAGAACCGCCGCAGTCAACTCCCGTCTCGTCCCCGTTCTGGATGTTGTCGTCGCAAGTAGAACAAGCAACGCAAGATCCGCCGCAGTCAACT
>Ga0208971_1000078_pt1 | contig 68184 bp, 67 predicted proteins | sample AOAMet1_18_M0_10_2_FD_188229 | JGI IMG/M metagenome (GOLD analysis project Ga0208971, IMG submission 188229) | Ammonia-oxidizing marine microbial communities from Monterey Bay, California, USA - CAN11_18_M0_10 (SPAdes) | ecosystem: Environmental > Aquatic > Marine > Intertidal zone | place...
ATTTCTTGGTCTGATTGGCGGCAACATCGATACCACTAACTCCGGCTCCCTGGGTGACTTCTGGCAGGGTGTTTCGATGGCGTCCGATGAGGATACTTTGCGCCGCGGTGCGATCACTATTGCCAATAAACTTCCCAGTACCGAACAAATCGCGTCTGTTCAGACAGGTGGTGAAGATGCACTTCGTACCGCCCTACGGGAACAGATGGAGGGCGATGGCTTTAATGACTTCCTGATGACCGGGGCAAACGATCGGCTCTTCACCGATGCGTTTATTGACGGCGATTTGTATCTTGAATCGGTTGAACTTTCGACAATGGTATTCTTCCCTATTGGGGCCAATAAGTATTTTGAAGAACAACCTCGTGATGAAGAAAACAATGACCCTGATACCGTGAGTTGGCTTCGGGAGTGGTACTGGGGAATGGCACGATCTCCGCTCGCACTCATTGCCTATGTCGTCGAAAACGATAGAAACTATCAGGAGGTTCTGACCGCTGACTACATGATGCTAAACCCCCGAACCAACGAGATTTTGAACGGTGATTTGACTTTCGAAGCAGGTGCCAATCATCGTAGCTATTTGCCGGGATCGAATAATGGCCAAATTGTAAGGGACGACCAGCTTGTCGCTGAATTCAGTAATGACATGGGCGTTCAGGTCACTTCCTGGGGTCCGTACATTGACTACCCGCATGCGGGTGTATTGAGTACCCATGCCTTTCTGGGTCGATACCCAACGACAGCAACGAACCGTAATCGGGCAAGAGCAAGATGGACGTACTATCACTTTCTAGGCGTGGATATTGAGAAATCAGCGTCGAGGACAACCGACCCAGATGCACTGGCAGATACCGACAACCCGACGATGAATAATCAAGCTTGTACGGTTTGTCATGAGCTGCATGATCCTGTTGCGGGCACCTTCCAGAATTACGGCAACGAAGGTATCTATCGAGACAAGGAGGACGGTTTAGATTCCTTACCCGCCAGCTATAAATATCCACGTTATTTCGATGAAGACGCTGAACCAAGCCCCTACAAAGAAGGCGATACCTGGTTCGCTGATATGCGTGAACCAGGGCTTGACGGACAGCTGGCTTCTAATCCGGATAATAGCCTTCAATGGCTCGGCAACGAAATCGCGAACGATTCCAGATTTGGTGCAGCCACCGTCTCCTTCTGGTGGTCCTCCGTTATGGGGGCTGACCCGCTGGTGGCTCCGGAGCTGACAGACGCTGCAGACTACGCCGATAAACTCGCGGCGTATGAAGAGCAATCGGCCTTTATCAATGATCTTGGCGCCGAATTCATTGCCGGCATTAGAGGAGGCAGTGCCTACAATGGCAAAGACCTGCTAATCGAAATGATGATTAGCCCATGGTTCCGCGCCAATAAAGTTGAGGCGGACGCGAGCACTGTTGGTGCAGGCGCGACGGCAGCAGATATCGGTGTTCGCCGCTTACTGACTCCCAGGGAACTGGAGGCTAAGACAACTGAGTTGTTAGGTTGGACGTGGGGAAGCTATGGCGCAGATAGCTATGAGTATGATGGTGTCTACACGACGCTGAACGATCGGTACGGTATTTACTACGGGGGTATCGATTCAAATGGCATAAAATCACGCGCGCGTCAGTTAACTTCACTCATGGCGAACGTAGCAGAACGCCAGGCTGTCTCCATGGCCTGCTCCTCGGTTGTCGTCGACTTTTTCAGAACTGACAGCGAACGCATCATTTTTAATGGTATAGATCAAAGTATCACCCCGGCTACAGAATTTGTCGAAGAATTCGAAGTCTCAGCCTCATCCGCGGACGGTATCGAGACACTTATTGCGTCGGGTACGCTTATTGAGGGCAGCAAAACGATTACCGTGGCCTTCTTAAACGACTTCTTTGATGAGGAAGAAGGCGACCGAAATTTGGTGGTGACGGCACTTCGACTAACCGACAGTGAAGGTAATGTACTTCGCGAAGTGAGTCTGGCAAATTTCGATAGCATCCCCGGTGCAACTGCAACTTGCGGTGGAGCAGACCAGGACGGATACACTCTTTGGAGTGAATGCCAGCTATCTATCCCATTTACAGTTGATTCATCGAGTTCTGTGAGAGTCGAGGTGGATGCCTGGGGACAACAGGCAGGGCCCGATCTGGTTGCTATGTCAGTTGCGGTGAATGATGAAAATTATGGCGACGGGAATGCCGCCGGTGCTGTCGCCATCAAAAACAAACTGATAGAGATGCATGGCGACTTTTTGGGTGAAACCCTAACACTCGCCAGTGATGAGCTGGAAGCATCCTATTCACTGTTCGTTGAGACCTGGCAAGATCGATTGTCACAGGCAGGCAGCGGCTGGGCCTGGAACTATCCTGATGAAAGTTGCTATTTCTGGGATGAATCTCATTGGGCAGACGATGGTCCTGCGAACCAGGCATCTGACCCCGATGGGATACTGTATACCTGGACAACGATCCTGATTTACCTGATGACAGACTTCTACTATCTGCATGAATAAGGGTTGGTTAACAATGAAGAGGCGCGACTTTCTTAAACAATCTTTCATTCTGGGCGCTGCTGGATTAATTGCACCTGTACCAAAAGTGTATAGCGCTCCAGCCGATGGCTATTCAGGCCGTTTGCTGGTAACGCTTCAGGTCGATGGCGGTTGGGATGTTACCAGCTTCTGTGATCCCAAAATGAACGTCGCCGGTGAACAGGATATTAATAACTGGGCGAATACGGCTGAAATACAAACAGCAGGCAACCTGAGTTACGCACCTTTCGCAGACAATGCCGCTTTTTTCGACAAGTATTATCAGGATATGTTGATTATTAACGGTGTGGACGCGCAGACTAATTCGCATAGCACCGGCGTATTGCACAACTGGAGTGGCCGAAATTCATCAGGGTATCCATCCATTACCGCGATGTTCGCCGCTCACAACGCGCCGGATCAGCCACTTTCTTATATCAATTCCGGCGGTTTCGCGTACACGGCTGACCTGATCCGTTTCAGCCGGCTCGAAGACGCAGACGCCTTGAGGCAACTATTGGTGCCGGAGAAAGAATCAGACGAGGTTTATATTCGCAGCCCAAGCGACATGGAGCGGATAAGAGAATACAGAAACCAGCGTCACACAAGGTTATTGTCAGACCCAACCATCATTAACCGCTATCAAGAAAACCTGGCTGCCTACGACTCAGCTCTACAGAGCAAATCTTCGTTGTCTGATTTCGAAAATTTCATTCCCGCCAATGAGGACATTCAGCCTAATGAGCGGGTCACTGATAATGTTAACAGCGATCTTAAACGCCAGATGCAAATGTCTCTGGCGGCGTTCAGCGGGGGTATTTGCTCTGCGGCGGACCTCTTTACCCGTGGGTACGACACACATGCGGACCACGATAGCCTGCACGCATCACTCTTTTCACATCTCACGGACTCCATCGATTTTTTCTGGACAAGCGCCGAAGACGCCGGGCTCGCCGATCGAATTACACTGCTGATTGGTTCCGACTTCGGTAGAACGCCGAACTATAACTCTGATATGGGTAAGGACCACTGGCCCATAGGTTCCTTCATTGTTATGGAAAGCAGTCCTTCCTGGGGTAATCGAGTCGTTGGCGCGACTGACGAGGGGCACAATGCCTACGCAATCAACCCATCTACGTTGTTACGTGACGATGATAGTGGCACTAATATTTATCCCGCGCACTTTCACAAGGCGTTTCGCAGATACCTCGGATTAGAGGGATCATCAGTTGATCAGGATTTCCAGTTTTTGACAACAGAGGACTTTGACTTTTTTGGGTAGTGCAAATCGGGCTTCGTGAATTTTTCCCAATGTGCAAGCGTTGCAGATTAGAGAAGCTATTGGTTATGACCAACAATTCTCAGGGTGTCGGCAGCGTCAGAACGGCTAGATTGCTGCTGGTTTCTAAACAGATACCCATCACTTAAAGCCTGTGCCGAAGAGACCAGCCCAACCCTAAAATTTTCTGCCAATGGAAAATGTCCACGTCGAGGTCTCTTCGGTCGCCGAACGGCCGCCACCCGACTCTTCAAAATCGTCTTCTACGTAGTTCCATTCGGCCTGAAGGAATACACGGCTAGGAAACGTATGGCGTGCATACAATTCAACACCGGGAGCCCATTCGCTGTCGGAGTCTTGATCAACCCCCAGAGCTGCGATGTCCTGATTTTCGTCTAATTTATATCCCATCTGAAAGTCGACGCCGAATTCATTTCTACCTTGAGTCAGTGAAATTTCTGCACCAACGGGAATCTTCGTACGCTCCTGGTCTACTTTGACCGCGGTGCCAAAAGCCGTCAATTTGTTTTCAGATGAGAAGCGGTTGTAGCCAAAATACGGTTTAATCTTGAGGGCACAAGACTCAGACCAGCAAAACGACCACCCGAGGCGCAGGTCTATTGTCGTGCTTTCATAGTCTGTTTTTTCCCCTGTAGTTAATTTGAATTCGCCATCGCCGACACCAAAGCGTGCATCAAAGGTCAGTCCATTGCCTACGTCCAGGCCATAGAAAATTGTCGGGTTGTCTATTTCTCCATCCAGTGGAAATCCACTGTCTTGACCTTCTACGTCAGTTATACCGAATCCAATACCTATTTCATGCTGCATACCCTCAGCATACACGGCGGTTCCTAGCGCGTTCGCAAGTGCAAAAATTACAACGATGATGCCAGACTTGGTTCTCATTATTGTTCTCCTCTAAAAATGAATAGAGCACGGTGGCTGCTTAATACTTTAAGTAGCGACTAATAAATATTACACCCAATTTCAAACATTAGCTTGTTCTTCACTTTGGTTTGGCCCTTCTAAAGTTCATTTGTTTTGAATATTGATTCGAAAATAGTGTTGTAACCGCCGCGTTCTGCATTAAGTTTTTCCTGTTGGCAAAACGGTCAAGGCTTTTTAGTGGATGTTGAACTGCTGATCTTTCGAGCTGATCCGCAATTGGCGTTAATTCAGCTGTGGTCAATGTTGTGCTATTTCTGGACTATTCTTTGTGGGGTAGTCCGTATGTGAGTAATATCGGGGGAAAATACAAAAAAGTGTAGCCGTTATGGTGGGACAATCAGATCAGGACATTTTCAGGTTGTCAGGTGTAGAAATTGCCCGTCTCATCAAGAGCAGAAAAGTGAGTGCTGTAGAAGTACTCGCGGCAACTTTTTCACGTATTGATGCGGTCAATAAACATTGTAATGCTTTTGTGAATTTGGATACGAGCGGTGCTCGCACTCAGGCTATTTTGGCAGATCAGATAGTGGCAGATAACGCTGCAGATACACTGCCGGAACTGCATGGCGTACCTTTTACGGTCAAGGACCTGGTTAATACAGCAGGCCTGCGATCTACCTATGGTTGCAGGGCCTTTGAGGATCACATCCCACATACAGACGCTATTGGCGTCGCCAGAATGCGCCAGGCAGGGGCTATTTTGGTGGGTAAAACCACGACTCCAGAGTTTGCGATGAAAATCACAACAGATTCTTTACTGTGTGGCATCACTCGCAATCCGTGGGATACCAGACTCACGCCAGGCGGTAGCAGCGGCGGTGCTGGTGTGGCCGTGGCAACAGGAATGGGCGCTTTGGCGGTGTCCACGGACGGCGGAGGATCTGCTCGGATACCAGCGGCTGTCTGCGGAATTCTCGGGCTTAAACCAACCCTGGGAGCAATTCCTCATGAGACCTGGCCATTTCACTTTGGCAATAACAGTACGATTTCAATTAATACTCGGACGGTACCGGATTTGACGGCTATGTTTAACGCCATGGCAGGGTCGCACAGCTCGGATCCCTGGTCCAGAAGGCAACGCCGTCGGGTTGAAGTGACACCCGACCCGGCGCTCGCATTGAAGGGTAAAAAGATGCTTATGATCCCCGCGATGTGCGGTAATTTCGCTGACCAGGAGATGCTCGAGCCGGTCGAGGAGCTGCTCGCGCTGTTGGCGTCTTCTGGTCTGGAAATCGAAGTGGACGGTACAGAGGGCATCGCGTTTGATTTTGGAATCTTCACTGAGATGTTGACCAGTAATCTTGCCGCGCGCTTTCGATTAATGACAAAAGAGGAACAAGCGCTGCTAGACCCAGGGCTGCATCCTTTACTGGAAAGCACAGGATATAAAAGTGACGGTGTTAAACTTCAACAGGGAGCGATACATCGATCTCAGCTATATGATCGAGTTGAGGCAATTTTTAGCCAATATGATTTTATTGTTAGCCCTGCGGTTACCGCCAGACCCCCACCGGCTGATGCTGTTGGAGCGCAGCGAGTCATTATAGGTGGTGACAAGCTTCCTTTAAGTCGCTGGTGGATGCATCTGGCTGTGGCCAATATGACCGGACATCCTGCAATATCGATCCCATGTGGTTTTATCGATAATTCGCTACCTGCAGGACTCAACGTGATGGCACGCTGGGATTCAGAGCAGGAATTGCTCGATTTGGCGGGGCTCGTCGCTATGTTGAAGCCCTGGGCTGATAAGTGGCCGAACTTATAAAAAGCTTTTACTGCTCAGGGCTTCGATCAAAGCCTAACTCGGTTCAGGGCTAAGATGGCGAGCGATTTCCTGCTCTGAGTAGCCCAGTTCAGTCAAGAACTGTTCGGTATGCTCTCCCAGAGTAGCCATTGAGTTTTCTGGCCCGAAGACCTCGCCATTAATGCGGTAGCCTGCAGTGGTCACTTGTTGGGGGCCTGCGGCGGTTTGGACTTGCGTCAGTAATTCTCTGTACGCAGTTTGCTGTGTCGCTATAACCTCTCCGAGATCTTGAACACCACCCGCAACCACTGCCTTCTCCGAGAAGACTTTATCCCATTGTGTTGCAGTCTTTTGCATTAGCGTGGTTTCAACCGTTAAGTCAATTTGGGGCAGCCTCGCTTGTAACTCTGCTGATGGCAGTTCAGCTAATTCTTGCAGGCCAAGCGCCTTCAAGATACTGCGCTGGTGTTGGGGTAGGTAGGCCGCCAGCATGACATACCCTTCTTTAGTTTTGTAACGACCTAACAAAGGGGCGTCACGGTTTGATCCTGGCTCGGGTGGGGTTCCACTGCTGGCCGTGATGCTTGCATGACGATTTATCAATAACAGGGTGACATCTTGCATGGCGATATCAATTCGTTGACCTTGACCGTGTTGCTGTCGTAAAAGCACCGCCGCCAATACCGCTGAGGTCGCGTGCATTCCGGTCGCGAAATCAAGAACTGGTCCACCGGTACGAATCGGCCCGTCGCCACGAACGTTTATAGACATAAAGCCAGAAGTCGCCTGAATAACATCATCAAATCCGGGCCTGTGCCCCTCCGGCCCTTGTTGACCAAAAGCAGAGATGGATAGATAGATCAAAGCCGGGTTAATCTCGGAGAGCGTTTCATAGCCCAGGTTGTGTTTTGCCATGGTGCCCGGTCGAAAATTTTCTACAAAAATGTCTGCTGTTTTAACAAGGTCCCTGACGAGTTGACGGCCCCGTTCAGTCTTGATATCCGCTACGACACTACGTTTACCGGCATTTTGCGAAACAAAGCCGCTGCCAAGTCCTAATTTCAGCTGGGTACGATCCCCGCCCCATCTGCGAACCATATCCCCTTTAGGTGATTCGATTTTAATAACTTCTGCGCCCAGCATGCCTAGCTGGTAGGTGCAGTAAGGACCTGACAGTACGTGAGTCAGGTCTATAACGCGCATTCCTTGAAGAGGTTTGTCTGTCATGTGGGCTCCGAAAAAATTTGTGTAGTGCTGGTCAAGTCGCTAAACATGCTCCAGCTAGCACAGTTATTAGTTTTGTGACCTTCTAAAGCGTCGCAATTCAATCCTAAAATAGCAAGCTGATGACAGTGGGTTTTCATCGCCAGAGGGGCTAAGTAAACTGTAATTGATTATAAAATGGATGCCTTTCATATGCCGATGAAACACGTCAATGGTGTAAATCTTTTCTATGATGAGATCGGGCAGGGTGCTGCGATTATCTTTCACCATGGCTATACCGGTGCTCATGATGTCTGGCTGGATGAGATAGCGCCTCGCTTGCAGCATAAATACCGATGTATTGTGATGGATTGCCGAGGTGCAGGGGACAGTGAGCAGCCAGATGGGGGCTATAACATTAGTCAGTACGCTCGCGATGTTATTGGCTTGGCAGATGAACTGGGGTTACAGAAATTTACCTACGTCGGCCATAGCATGGGCGGGGGTATAGGATACCAATTGGGGGTTGAGCATGCGCACCGTTTGGACAAGCTGGTTCTTGTTGCGCCCATTCCGGCAGGCGGGACTCGCGCTACTGACGCAATGCTGCAAGCCGCAATTGCCCAGCGAAAAACGGTGAATGCGCGCACTGAAATGATTAACCAGCGCCTCAAATTGCGATTGCGAGCTACCGAGGCCAGTGTTGAATTGAGCGTTGACCGAGCTTTATCGGTATCCGATGGGCACTTCAAGGATTCCTGGTATTCGATGCGGGATTTTAATGTTGTTGATAAGCTGCCGAATCTACAAACCCAAACATTGATTGTTGCCGGGGCGGCTGACGGATTGTGTGAAGCCAATGTTAATGACTGGCAGAACTTACCGAATGCAACTCTTCACGTTTTCAGTCGAGTGGGACATGGTGTTCCTCGAGATGTCCCTGATGAATTCTCGAAAGTGCTTGATGATTTTATGGAGCATGGCGTTATTAATGCAAAAACCCAGCAGGCAAAGTTGCAGCAGTAAGGCTTTCATTTTAGGGGGCTAAATCGGGGATCTCTATCTCAGCTGCCCCTGAGGTCGTTCATTCATGGGGTTGGGGTTAGGACCGGCCGTGTCCGGTTGGTGTCTGAATTCGATGATTGCATCGCCCTATTTCTCAGCGATCAACGCACGTTTAAATCAACTGAGGGGACGGCTGGTAACTTGCTGGAATAGGGACACTTTTCTTAAAGCAGGGGGAAGGTGGTTATTCGTACTAACCGCTGAGTACTTTGTGTGTATGTGCAGGTTGCCGAACAGGGGTTGTCTGTTCTGCTTATAGTTGATGCACTTTACAGCTGAAATCTCAGCTTGGGATGCAAGCGAAAAGAATACGAGCGCTAGTACCCCAATAGCCTGTACTAGTCTTCTGCTTTTACTTTATCACTCTGAGAACAGGCCCCAGCCAGATACCACTGTTGTTCGCAATTGTATGTCAGCCGCCCGCGTTCACCATGCTGGAAATCAAGAATTTTCTCGATCATATCGGTCGGCGCCATGCTTCCGGCCGGAGCAGCCTGAAGCTTGTCCAGCGGCACAGGATAGGTCGACCAGTCGAGTGGTGCACGCCAGCCCGGTGGCCCGGCAAGATAGGAGCGGGTGCCGTGTATCGGGTACATCGAGCGCCACTCATTGATTTTTTCAGCCAGTACTTCGACCACATCCGGGTGCTGCGCAGCCAGATTAATGTACTCGTTTGGGTCCTCGTTGATATTAAACAGGTGCGAGGTGACCGTGGTGGTCAATTGTTCCTGATCCACTTCCTGCACCAGCTTCCATTGATCATTGAACACGGTGAGATTGAAGTGCCCATAGATCGGTGTTTCCGAGGCGAAGAAAACATAATCATCCCGTGGGGCGATAGCACCAGATTTGATGCTGGGCCATAAACTCTGCCCGTCAAACGGGAAATGCGCACCGGCTGAAATACCTGCGGCTTCCATCACCGTGGGGAAGACATCCATCACTGTCATGATCGAATCCAATTTGTCACCCGCCTCGATCTGTTCGGGCCAGCGCATGGCTGAGACCACTCTGATACCCCCCTCAAACACTTCGCCCTTGCCGCCTCGCAGCGGCGCATTGTCAGCGCCGCCAACTGAATAGGCAGCACCGCCATTGTCACTCATGAACAGTACAATCGTATTGTCTGTAATCTTTTCATCATCAAGGGTGTCGAGCACTTTGCCAATAGACTGATCCATAGCATCAACGACAGCAGCGTACATGGGCCGGGCACTCTCCCTTAGCATCAGCTTTGCCATGCGCCGCGTGGCATCGGTCTGCTGACTTCGAGCAGGTGCAAGGTCTGTATTGATGTCCTTGTACTTATCCTGCAGCTCCTTCGGTGCGTCCAGTGGCGTATGCGGTGCCAGAAAAGGCAGATAAAGGAAGAAGGGCTTCTCAGGGTCACGCTCACGAATGTAGCGGCTGGCTTCATCCGCTAAAAGGAAAGTTTCATAGCCATCATCGTTTATCGTCACGCCATTTTGCTGGAAGTCCCTGCCGCCCTTATTAGCAAATGGCGGGTAGTAACCCACCTCGGTATGCAGGTGCCCATAGAAATGTTCGAAGCCGCGCTCATTTGGATGATAGCTCTGCTGCGCATGGCCAAGGTGCCATTTGCCGACCATCGCTGTCTGGTAGCCTGCATCCAGAAAAGATTCGGGCAGAAAACGCTCATCCGGATGCACACCGATATTGTCCCAGGGAAGGATCACGCCGTAGGCGATACCAAGGCGCATGGGGTTGCGTCCCGTCATCAGGGCGGCACGGGTCGGTGAGCAAATAGGGGTGGTATAAAACCGGTCCAGCTGGATGCCCTCGGCTGCAAGTCGGTCAAGCGATGGGGTTTCAATATCGCCGCCATGATAACCGACATCATTCCAACCAAGATCATCGGCAACCATGATGATCATGTTGGGCCGATCCTGCCCGTGGGCGGCGCCGAGTGATAACGCACTCAGCAGGGTAATTCTGAGTAATAACTGAATCATGAGAGCGTACCGTTTTCAGCCATCCAATCGACCAAAGGTTGCAGATAGGCGGACAATTCCTCTTCAGCGCTATTCGCCGAGTAGTCGCCATGTACTATCCGGTGCTTTATCTTCCACTGGCCGGAAGCCTTCTCGAGGTTGCTTTCGTACCAGCCAGATATGAAGGTATAAACCTTTTCGGGTCGGCTTAACATACCAGTCAAGGTGCAACGATGTTGCGCACGATTCCCATCAATATCAACAAGATGATTGGTCATCACATGCCGCGTCCCGGGCAGCAAATGGATGTGTGCGTAAATAAATTCTTTTAAATTTTCTCGTCCGACAAACTTAATTCCGCCGTCGTTAGCTGCAACCTCAAAGATACCGTCTGCTGAGAAACAGTCGATCCATCCATCAGCATCGTAAGTATCAGCGGTGTGGGCGTAACGTGCAAAAAGGTCCTCTATTGAAAGTCGATTAGCCAGTAGGTCTAGTTCGCTCAAAATATCTCTCCTGATAATTCACGCACGTGATGATTTTTAATCTTTCACCGCTCGATTAAGTTAAGCAAAGTCGATAGATATCCGAGCACTGCGGGGCGAAGAGAAAGCCTTGGACCCCGATATCGCCAGGGCGGCTTGAAACTATACTCGGCTTTCATCACTCGTTAAATATGTGCCTGAACATCCCTGCGTATAAGCTAGCTTGAAGGCACCCAAACAGCGTCAGGAAGCCCTTCATCCATGCCACGGCCTGGTTCACATTCCGCGGAATAGTATGGATGGCGTGAACTGCGAAATCGATGTAAATCTCGGCTGTTAATTGCTGCAGTTAGCGACGGCACACCTAGTTGCTCAGCCATCTTATGGTTCCGTTGGAATGCCTTACAGTCAGCGAGTGACTCATTAAACTCGCCAGCCACATGCATTGCCTCGTGGGTAAGTACATGCAGGCTGTATAGCGTGTAATTATCGACCAAAGCAGGACTGTCTAAATACGCTTGTAATTGTTCACAAGTACTCGACTTCAAGTTGATGATATCGGACCCCCTATAGACAAAACCGGCAACTCTTAGATAAAAAATGCCGCCAAATTTTGACAGGCAGTTCACCGAGATCCTGTCAGTAGATAGAAACCTCTCACTGGCCTCCGCCAGGCGTTCCTCAAAGAGCGCGTGCCGAATCGGAAACCATGCGCAAAGGGTTGAAAGGGTTATCAGAATGAAAAAGTAGGCATCAAAACGATTGCCACCCCACTGGCGGCCTAGTACCCCTTTGATCGCCAATCCAAAAAAAACCATGGAGAGTACTATCAAGAGCATGTTCACTTTCCTTAAATGCTGGTTCTGGCGAATACCGAGATAAATGAAATCAAAACGCTACTGATTTTATTGACAGGTTAAACACGATTAACGAGCCTGGGGCAGCCTATTAACGAAACAAGTAATGGGCGTTCGCGCTAACCTTGCTCGTGAAGCGGGAAACACCCACCGCTAGGGAGCAAGCGATGATCGCGCTTGTATGCCCCAGTGACCATCAACCATAGTGACGACATACAGCGATTGGTATGTGCCTATTACCCGGTTGTTCTGGTCGAACCTGCTAAAGGTGGTCGCTATATGAATTTTTTCTGAGGATGCCAGGACCACGTCCCGCGTCAGCCAGTGAGAGTGGTCCCAGCCAGTAGCAATCAATGATGCATAGATTGGCCGACCAGAGAATTCCTCAGAGGTCGAAAAAACTTTAACGGTGCCGCTTGCAAATCGAACGTGGGGGTAATTTAGCGTTTTGGCCAGTTCAGGCAAATCCCGGTTATTAAACTCACGCATGAAGTCATCGAGAACGGATTGCGCAGCGTTTATAGATTGCTGATGCTCCTTTGCAGTCGCGACAGGCAGTGACAATAAGATTAGGATAAAAAGTACTAATTTAGACATTGATGCTCCCTGAGAGGCTCGTATAACCCAAAGCCTAGCAGAGATACAGGAAGATCCCATAAAGGATAGGATATTTAGCAGGGACATTCATCAGGGGTGTTCAGACAACGGCCCGAATGCTGTATCAATGCAGCTTGTCCTCCGGTCTTCCTGGTTGATGTGTCTTATTCTTGATTGCTGCTTGCTTAAGGTCAGTTGCCGGTGTGCTTTTGATCAGGATAAGTAGTCTCCCAATTCTGTAACCAGGGTGGCTCTGCCCATAAGGTCATTTCGTCGTTAACGGGATAGATCACAGGATATAGCCCCTGGGTATCCTGTTTGCCGTTCTTAATTTTCATCAAGCTGATCTGCAGATCCCTGAGGTCGCTGGCGCCCAGAACCGGTGCGCCTGGAGGATAAAGTCGGTGCGCACCGTAGATCTTTGTCTCTGAATTTACGACATCACTAAGATGTTTCGCGCCCTGGTCGTAGTCACCCAGGCTGCTGTTGGGCAAAACAGCTAACAATGGTCCCTGGTACATGAAGTCGCCGGCGAACAACAGGTTCGCCTCGGCGTCAAAGAGCGAGATAGAGTCAGTGGTGTGGCCTGGCGTATAAATCACCTTCAGGACTCTGCCGCCCAGGTCCACATTCGTGCCGGGTGTCAGCCACTCGGCAATCGAAAAGGTTGGCAGGTCAAAGCCTTCGGGTTCTCCAAGATGTTCCTGCCAGGTGAGGGTCAGTTGGTCGTTGTTGGCACGGGACCGGATGTGCGGTAAATCCACCACGGCGATGCGTTCGAACGGTAAGCCGTCACCAACGTGATCGTAGTGGAAATGCGAGGGCACGAAAGTAATCGGCAACGGGGTTAATTCCTCAGCCACGGGGCGTATCTTGCGCGAGCCCGCGCCCGCATCAAACAGGATGGCTCGGTCTTCGCCCAGAATCAGGTAGCTAATATTTTGTTGGTAATACCGGGGTTCACCAATCGCGATAGTGCGGCTGTCGAGTTGTTCGATGGTGTAGTAATCATCATGCCACACTACTTGATCGCCTTCTTCTTCAGCGGGAAGTAAATCTGGTAGGCCACCAAACGAGAATGCCAGTGATATGCCCATTAGTGCCACCTGATGCCGGAACAGGAAAAGGCCGGTAGCCGCTAAAATTATCGCGATAAAGGCGAACGCAAGTTTTTTCGCCATGTGATTCTCCTTTATGATGCGTTGCTAAAGTTTATCTTACCGCGGTAACTGGGACCCCGCGGCGGCAACGTAACCCCGATTCCACGTTGGGCTTATCGTCATGTCATTGATACAAACATGTTCGGGCAAGGACGCCAGGAAGCGAATGACCTCACCACAATCTTCCGCCTGAACCATCTTGTCTCGGTCTTCCTGCGTCACGGGAATTGGGCGGTTATCGAGTATTGGAGTGGCAACTTCCCCCGGACAAATCGCGGTGGCGCGGACGCCATACGTGCAAGCCTCCATATTAATGCTCTCGTTCATCGCGTTCATGGCATGCTTGGCTGCCGTATAGGCGGGCCCTGTGACAACGCTGACATGCTTACCTGCCCAGGAAGAGATGTTGATAATAAGTCCATCACCCTGCGTTTTCATGATTGGCAACACGGCCTTGCAGCAGTAGAAAGCACCATCCAGATCAATACGAATCACTGAATCCCAGTCCTCAAGCGAGACGTTATGCCAGTTACGCTCTTTAACGTTGATACCGGCACTGGCCACCATGACGTCGATATGACCAAACCTTGCCAGAATGCGATCAACGACGGTTTGTACGCCTTCCTTGCTGGACACGTCCAGCACTTCAATCGTCGCCAGGCCCTGGCACTGAGCCGCCACCGCTTCCAGTTTGTCCAGGCGCCGCCCGGAAATGACAACGTTCATGCCTGCCTGGGCCAGCGCGATGGCGCCGGCTGCTCCTATTCCTGTGCCTGCGCCGGTGATCCAGGCTACTTTATGGGTCAAATCTCTCATTGGAATCCTCTTCTATTGTCATTAATCGTCGAGACTTTTATACAGCGTACCTTTTACCCTTCCATATTTCACGGCTGTGCAGGGCCAGTTTACCGGGGCGATTCTTGAGCCGGTAAATCAATCTTGGACGACATAGAAATTTCAGCAAAAAAAACCCGGCTAATGCCGGGTTTTTTTATATCTGCCTGAGTTTAGAACTCCATTGCGAATTCAAGACCCCAGCTTTTTGGAGGCTCGATAAAAGAGCGCTGGAACAAGGTAGCGATAGGCATATCGAACTCACCACCCTCATCCGTCAGGTTGCGGCCGTAAGCCGAGACTCGATAGCGATCCCACACGTAGGTGACTGAGGCGTTGACGAAATCCCTTGCGTCCAGTTCACTGCCTGGTGAATTACTCAATGAAGTCGCCTGTGTATCAGTCTTGTTGTAGCGAGCGTGAATATCCAGTTCACCCGGACCGATGGGAATGGTGTAAGTACCACCGAAGCCAAAGGTATATTCTGGTGCGTATTTCACATCCTTGCCAGTTTCGTCATTGGGTGCGAGCCATAGCTGCTGGCCGCTGGTATTGATCCCGGCAGCTTCTACCACGCCACAATCGGAAGTCGGATTAACGTCTGGCTGGGCACCATCGAGATCAACACAGAACTCATCGTACTCTGCATCCAGTAAGCCCAGGGACATAAACAGATTAAAGTTTTCGTTAACTACCCAGCGGGCTTCAATTTCAAGCCCCATGTACTCAACGTTACCCACATTGTCGATAACTGTGACGACAGTGTCGGTCGATGAGTCCAGTTTAACCGTGGACTCCTGCTTACCCTCGAAATCATTGTAGAAGGCTGCGATGTTCAATTGCACGGTATTATCGAACCACTGAGACTTCATACCGAATTCCCACGATTCCGCGTACTCGGGCTCATAGGTGTTGGCGAAGTCCTGCGCATTCTGGTTCCGACCGAAGTAACCACCGGAGTGGAAGCCTTCCGAGTAGGAGCCATAGAACATCACGTCTTCATTCATTTTGTAGTCCACGCCGACCTTCGGTGAAGTCTCGCTCCAGTCTTGCTTGCCTCTGAAGACGTCAAGTTCGCCAGCGGCGTTGATTGCCCACTGTTCAACAGGAATACGAGCGAACTCAAGCGGTACCAGGTATGACTGGGCGGCGAAAAATTCTTTCTCTTCCCGCGTATGTCTAATGCCTAGAGTGACGGTCCACTGGTCGTTGATGTGATAGTTACCCTGGAAGAAGATAGCCTCGGAATTAACTTCCTGATTCTGGTGCAGGTTCTGGGTGAAGTTCTCCCCGAGCCCCGCTGATCCAAAGCCAACACCCTGGTAGCACCGCAAGGCGCCGACAAGTTCCAATAGACATAGATCAGTTAAGCCTAGGCCTGGCGCAACAGGTGCGTTGGTTGAGAGTCCTGGCACGACGCTATCCCAGAAAGATCCAAAGGTAACCCAGTTTTGTTCGTACTCGTTTTCCCAGAGGTAGATGCCAGCGACAAAGTCGAATTTCTCGTAAGTACCCTCAAGACGTAGCTCAGTACTTAATTGCTCGTGAGTATTATCATTGTCGATCCAGATATACGGTAGCGAGGATCCATCCAGCTCTGAAATATAATCTTCAGTTTCGTCGCGCCATCCTGTCGTGGATACCAGCTCCAGGTTTTCGTTAATATCGAAACGCATGGTCAGCGTGACCGCATCGGTGTCGTACTGGGCCTCGTTATCCTGGTCGGTTGAGTAATCGTACTCACCTGTTCCGTCTACTCGACATGATCCATAAACGTCGCAGAGTAAAAACCCTGGGTCGTTGGCATTTTTAGCTTCGCCGATATCACTGCCGTCGTCGTATGTCTCAACGGTTAACAGGGCTTCGAAGCGATTAGTTTCATACAGGAATGCTGCACCAAAGTTCACATAGTCTTTCTCCGGTCCTTCTGTCCCCAAGAAAGTATTGGTCATATAGCCATCGTTCTCGATAGAGGTGTAGAAGAACTTCGTGGATAATGAATCAGCTATCTGCGGGAGGTTAAGGACACCCCTGATTTCAATTGCGTCCCACTCGCCGGCGGTCACTTGAATCTTGCCACCGCCTTCACCAGTGGGTCTGGAACGAAAAGCCTGGATGACACCACCGACAGTGTTTTTGCCGAATAACGTACCTTGCGGCCCGCGTAGTACTTCAACTCGGTCGACGTCGAAGTTCTCGATAATCTGTCCTGAGCTGGTGCCGATAAAAATACCGTCAAGCGCTACAGCTACAGCTGGGTCAAATGACTTATCTGATTCCGTGTAAGCCAGGCCACGAATATTGATCGATGAACTGCGGCTTCGTGCGCCGCTGTCTTCGATAATTACATTAGGCAGGTAGGCGTTCAGGTCAGTAATATCGCGAACGCTCGAATCCTGCATCTCCATATTTAGTGCTGTCATGGCGATTGGCACATCCTGAACTGATTCCTCAGTCTTTCGTGCCGTTACAATGACTTCTTCAAGAACTGCTCGACTTTCTTCGGCATACGCCGTTGAAAAACCGAGTGTCCCCAGAAGAAATGCAAGGATAGTTAAAGATCGTACTTTCATGGTTCCCCCCCCATTTGGTGGATTTTGTTTTTATTAATTATTTTAGGAACGTACTTGTTTTTCTTTTCATCCTTCTACTACAACTGCCAAATCTGACGTTTGTATTCATAACCGTCAGAGCTGACTGTTTTGTTGGAGATTACACCATAGGAGAATAGTCTGTTCCGGTCAATGGTATAAGAAAGCAATAATATTAGCGGGTTGCAGACTCACTGGAGCCGTTACTCAAAGGTGCTGCTTTGAACGCTGTTGCGATCCCGCCGCAACCATAGGTAATTAGCGGGCCACCGACGATTTTATTCTGGGATGTTGCAGCCGGAATAGCATTTGATGGCAGGTAGCCTTCGCCGATTAGCAAAAAGAATGGGTGGTTTTACAGAGACCGTAATGTGCCCTGAGCAGATTCAGTTTAGAGTTCGACCTTAATGGCGAGCGGCGGCATGGCGGGCGGAGGTTTCGTCGAATAAGACTTCGTTCTGCCCTCTGGAGATAATAAAGGGTGAACGTCCTCAGGGGTCAGCACCTGCCACCTTCCTGGTTGTAACAAGGTTTTGGCCATCATTCGGTTGATGTTCGTCGAACCTTTTGTTCGATATTGCACATCAAGTGACACCCAAATTTCACTGTCTAAAGGAGAAACAATGACCTTCACGAACTCTGCTCTGGCCCCTGAATTTGTAGCCAGTATTGGGAAAATGCTAAATACTTGCGGCTGTGTTAATTGTAAAATAATGGGTTCGTTTGCTAAACCCGTTGCCGTCAGTTCCGCTCGATTGATTCCGCTCTGATAATAACGGGAATGTTCGTCTTGCTTCCCCGCGTGTTGGTTGACGACATGGTCGAAATCGAAAAAAACATTCACTGTTACTGGTCTGAGGTCTAATTGGCGAAGAAGTTTTTTAGCCGATGCGACGCTGTGGGTTGAACCCGTGCAGATTAGCTTGTTTGCATAAGCGGCTGTCTGCAATTCACTATCGGACAGTTGATCGAAAACGACTTTGAGGTCTTGTGCGGGCAAAAATTTAGGAACATAAACCCATTCAACGGTAGTGTCAGCCTGCTCTTTCGCCGTAAGGTGGCTTGTCAAAAATATATACAGAGCGACAACGAGAATCTTTTTTAGAAAGGTTTTGTTTTTCATTTTCTAACCTGCGCTAGGAGCATCAAGTAAATAGGTAATTAAGGGTGGCGCTGTTCAAATTATTCGAGTTAAACAAATGGTTATTATAGGGCTTCTACGAACTATGGTGTACCAGGGTATTGTCCTTATAGAGTCCTAACGCGGATCATCCGAACAGCCTGTCAATGACCGATATACCGGGGCGAAGCAGCTGCCGCGTCGAGCTCCCGGCACTTTTTGGGTTGGGGTTTTCATTTGCGGGGTGTGGTTGTTGACACTCACGTGTCTGTGATCACGGAGACCGTGCCCTTGTCACCGGATACTAAAAATTCGCTATTGGGCGAACCAAAGCATTGAATCCAGCGCTTAAGAAAAAGTCGATGTGCACAGCAGGTAAAATAAATGAGTGGCACAGCCTAGGATCATAGCTGAAACCCTTTATATGCTATGCGGGACTTATATGCGTGACAAAAGCCAGATAACACAAGCGGCAACCAGGCCCGCGCCAACAATTGAAGACAGATCAACAATATTAAGTAGATTCAACGGCTGACGCTGGGGGTTTGAGGCCAGCATTCGGACGTTCTTCTCCTGATGTCCTATGATTTCGGTGAGTTTGTCTGCTCTCCGGCCTTCAAGACTCGCTTGCATGTACCAGAAGTCTCTGTCCTGGCGAACTTCATTCAGCAAGAGTCTCTCATTAGACAAGGTGTTTTCTATTTCCGTAAGCTTATATCTTAATAGTGCGCTTTCAGGACGCCGGGAGGTGCCAAAGGCAGTTTCGGCGTTCGATGCTTGAGGGCCAAATACGCGTATGAGTTCGCTGTTGTCTATCAGGCCGTTGTTCGCTGATAGCTGACCGTTTTTGAGATGACGACGGATAGCGAAACGAGTAAGCCCCGTCGCTTTTGCCGCCTCAGATTCGCTGAGTAGTGTCATTTCTTACCCCGAGCTCAGAAAGGAGAGAGTCTCATATTTAAGTTTAGACTGCAATTATAGTGTTTTTTCATCTTTTGAGCGGTTAGTGGGCCTGATGGGCTTGCCTTTCCTAGGGGCATTTCATTGCTGTGATTCAACGGAAATCACCATAGCGCCAACAGGACGGACCTTAGACAATGCAGGTGTTTAAAGTCCCTGCAAAATAGAGGCCCGCTCGGGAAGTTCGAATACCTGGATTTGGCCCTGGAAGCTATCGTTTGTGAGTAACCGACAATGTTCAATGTGTCCGATTATTGGGCTTAAACCCACATCTACATCACGGTTAACGGGCGGATGGCCGATTACTTTAGCGCGTTCTTTTTGTTAGTAAGCGGAAATAGTCGGAATATCGTATTCAGTGGGCTTGTGTCTGCGATCGGCCAGGCGGTGGTAACGCATACAGCTGAAAGACTGGAACGGCCCTTTTGCTTCATATCATTAAGCGCGACCGACTTGGTGTAACTGCTTCGTTAGCTGCTCTATTTCAGAAGATGCTCGTACGATTTCCTCAATCAGAGGAAGACCATCTTGTTCACAGTGTTCCTTGAGTTCGCTCAAATAGCCATTCATCCAGCAAAGTACATTACACAGGTCATGGGAAACACCGCGAGCTATATCAATATCGGGAGTAGGGGCGACCAGATGTGAGATTGGGTTTGTAGGCTGGCGTATCGCTAGGTCCATGTGAATTTCTCCTTAAGTGTTAGTGGAAAAGTATCCTTTTGCTGTCATTAGAATTGCAATCACCGTGCCAGTTTTCTTTGGGTCCTTGGGTTTCCTTGCCTCGTTAGTGTTTTCGCAACCCCCGGGGTTGTCGTGACTGCATGAACGCGCTCGAATGCCGTTGATAAGATGCAATTTGCAACGATTCTTGAGCTTAATGCGAGAGGGTTTCGCAAAATACGACAAAATATGGATGGGTTGACGTTCATCCTTGCGGCGTCAGGACCGGTGGAGTCTTACAAAGGCGATGCCGAAGCCAGTCGATGTGGCCTGGGGAGCAGGATGTTACTGGAGGCCGTGGTAGTTCATCGGAAGCTGAGCCTCGGGAATTTAGACAGTACAACGAAAAAAACCCACCCAGTTGTAACGCGGGGCAGGGAAGACGCCAGACCGGAAGGGCCCTTAAATATTGGCGTTAGGCGTTGCTATCGAACAGAACGCTAGTCTGGGTTAGAGTGAGCTTGCCTCTTATCTGTCTTGCTATCTCTACCATTTCCTCTGAAGGGATCTCTCTGATGATCTCTTCGGTTTCCGAATCCGTTACTGTGATGATTGACCGGTTGATGGATTCATCTCGCTTAAAAGATAAGTTGTTGTGTCCTAAACTATCGACCACTTGTCGTATTTCCTGGAGAGCAACCTCCACCTCTTCATTGCTTGGTGCCGCTGCTGGTGCCGCTGTGCTTTTAGTGGTGTCACTTTCAGGCGCTGGCTTCTGCACGGGCTTTTGTTCATGAGTTTGGACCGGTGGTGAAGTTGTCCTAATTGAAATGTTCATGGTGTTCATTCTCCGTAAACAAGTCAGCCGGGGACATGCCCCGGCCTTCTTGCTTTAATCAAAGACCGGCTTTACTGAAGCAGTGCCAGCACATTCTGCGGTGCAGAATTCGCTTGGCTCAGCATCGCGATGCCAGATTGTTGCAGGATCTGTGCTTTCGTCATGGCGGCCGTTTCAGCAGCGAAGTCAGCATCCTGGATACGCCCTCGTGAGGCACTCAGGTTATCTGAAGTCGTTTGCTGGGTCGTGATGATCGAATCAAAGCGGCTTTGCATCGCACCAAGATCGGCGCGGGCTGAGTTAACCGCTGTTAATGCAGAGTCAACCTGGTCCAGCGCAAGCTGCGCACCGGAGTAACCAGCAACTGATAAGTTCGCTATGCCGACGTTATTGGCTGCAGTGAATGTCAGCGAGTTGCTGTTGCCTGCTACATTAAAACCGATAGCCGTAACCGCTCCATTACCTGTAGCAGCAAAGGTAGAGGCGCTAATCAGTGAGATGTTTGTGCCGTCGGAGGTGGCAGTAACACCCGTTGTTGCAGAAATATTGTTGATTGCTTCGACCAAATCACCACCGCGTTCGGCGGCTGAGGAAGCAGCACCGAGAACACCGATATCGGTACCAGCAACAAGAAAGTTACCGGCAACTGTTGCAGTGCCATAACCTGTGAGCGCGCTGATGGCGATACTACCTAATCCAGCGCCTTCAGATGCAGTGGTTGTTGTCTGCGTTGCAGAGCCCAGCGCTGCGACGTTGGCATCAGTGATAGAGGACACTGTAACGACGTCACCATTGTTTGCACCGACCTGGAAATTTGCGCCAGTAAAAGAACCGTCCAGCAGTGAAACACCGTTAAAGCTGGTCTTGTTCGCTACTCGGTCGATTTCGTTTAACAGCTGTGACACCTCAGCTTGAAGTGCGTTACGGTCTGCCTGGGTGTTGGTGGCGTTTGAGGATTGAACGGCCAGTTCTCGAATTCGCTGAAGGTTATTAGTCACTTCACCGAGTGCGCCTTCTGCTACCTGCGTCAAAGAGATACCGTCGTTAGCGTTTCTGACACCCTGGTTCAAACCATTGATCTGGGCGGTCATGCGCTCTGAAATGGCAAGGCCGGCTGAATCGTCTTTTGCAGAGTTAATGCGCAAGCCAGTAGTCAGTCTTTCCATCGAAGTTTCTAGATTGCCTTGTGAGCCCGAGAGGTTTCGCTGGGCACTTAAGGACGCGAAATTAGTATTTACTGATAAAGTCATTTTGTGTCACCCCTTTTGGTGTTCTTCAAGTTTGCCAGCGAAGACCATGCTGTTGTTTTGCAAAGTAGACGTCGTCTGGATACTTTAGATAACGGTTGCTGATCGAAAAGCTTTAACAATTATTCTTGTTTTTTAAGCTGCGTTAGAAAACACACGGCCAGCGACGTCTTTTAAGGCGGATTGGATGTGACAAAGGGTGGCTGGCGGGAAAAACGGCTAAGGATACGGGGGCTCGCGTCAAAACCCTGTTTTTCAAGGTTCAAATAGAGTTTTTATCTAGATAAAGGTTCGCGGTGTGCTGGACGGTACTTACAGCAGTAGACGTTGTTGAGTGTTAGGCCAGCGAAAATCTAACCTGATTTGTTGTCAACGAAGGATGCTACCTGGCGGCGGTGGTGCCGAAAAATAATTTTGTCGAGCAGCGCCTTAGAGGCATTGCTTTGACCAAAGAAGCGCGCCGATACCCAATCGTCTGCGTTGTCGTATTCCACTATCTCTGCCGAAAACATCAACGGTTTGGGGATATCTGGGGACAAGTACATGCCCAGTCTGACCATTTTGCCCACAGGAAAAAGTTTGTCGGTTGGGTCAACGCAGAAACGTATGCCCCGGGTGTTAAATTTAATATGTGTCGTTTCTGGTAACTTGAGTTGCTGTTTCACCAGGTCGCTGAGGATCGTCATCAGCAAATTGACCTTATGGTTGAGCAGACGAACTTCATTCTGCAAGTCAGACATTTCGTTGTCAGGATCCACCAGATCGTTCTCCTCGTGGACAGACATAGAGCGCAATAGTTTCTCATTGGCTTTGGTGTCGTGAAGGATATCGACGTCGGCCATCGGGTCGTCGAGCAGTTCTACTGCCAGAGGTACTCGGTCTTCATAAATCAGACGATCAAAAAAGTCTTCGTCGGTGAAGGTATTGTCAGGCAAAGGAACTCCTCTTACGTCTTGGGTGGGTTGGCTTAATGCTGACCCTTACCGCCTCGCAGTATTCGCGCGATTTTGTCTATGCCAGGTACGTTTGGGCCGCATGATGCTGCTGTCCAACTGTATTAACCTGTTCTTTTAATTTAAGTTTTTCTGTTGACACTAACGCCATCAAGGCAGTGTTCTGTGCCTGGAGCTTCATGACTTCGGCGCTGAGTATCCCCTCCTCATCTGCCTCGCCAAAAGGTGCGCTAAGCGCGTCTTTCAGCATGCCGGCGCGTCGGGATTGCATTTCGCCGACTTTGTCCCAGGACCCTTCCTCTGCGTGACTAATCATCGCACGGGTTACCTCGTGCACTGCTTGCAGCTGGATTAGTCGTTGTTTACGGGCGCTTCCCTGGTCAGGGAATGCAACAATAGCGGAGCTAGATTTAAACATTTTGGTCACTCCCACTGATAGCTTGCCAGCCAGTCTCTAATTCCATTAATAGCGATTTAATCTCGATCAACGGTGCGGCATCGTGGTGCAAGTTAGCATGCAATATTCTGTTTTTCATGTAGGCATACAAGTTTAGAAGATTTTCCGAGAGATCTTCCCCTCCCTGCTGTGGTTCTACGCAGACGGAAAGGTAATTAAAAATATCAAGTGCCTTCGACAGGTGTTCGCTCTTTGCGGAGATATCGTTTTGTTCCACCGACTTCAGCGCCTGTGCAAGACGTTGGTTTGCACTGCGCATCAGTAGCGTGACCAACTGGTGTGGTGTTGCCTGCTCAACTAACGCTACGTTATCGATAAAACTGTAGGCTTTAACTGCGGTCACTGCGTTCATTTCTGATTAACACCCTTTGTAATTTAATAAATCTTACTTAGTGTATCGACAGCGAAAACTATTTCTTGAATGATAAAGGCTCAGGAAATTGTTGCATTGCTACTGACAAAAAATTAGAGGTGCTCTGCAGGCTACTTAACAATGTTTCCATCCCCAGGAACTGGGATCGATACCTGGCTTCAATTTTAAGCAGCCTTGCATCGAGATCGAGCCGTTGCTCTTTGATGTCGTCAATGCTGACCTCCAGCCCGTCCGAGCGGGCGTCCAGCAGACCATCGTCTGCGAGCAGGCCGTCGATTAAGCTGTCTAATCTTGAAGACAAGCCGTCAGCAAAGCTAATGGTGCCAATATTGCCGGTCGCACCTCCAACAACCTCCACCTTTAGGCCTTCCACACTGCTTCCAACCGGGCCCGTTAAGACATTTCCGTCGACGCTCGCAGCGATACCATTAATCGTGCCGCTGCTACCATCGAACACGACCGCATAAGTACCCGCCTCGGTTGATGATGTGCTTGACACAAAGTTCAAGGTATTTGTGTTCGAGGAGCCCAGGCGTGAAAAGACCTGGCCGACGCCGATCTGATCTGACGTTAAAGCCGTATTGAGCTTGCTGGAATCGACCTCTAAGGTACCGTCCGCTACCTTGGTGGTAATCCCCAGCGCGGCGAGTGTTTGGTGTCCACCGGTGGCTTCGGTCACCACCTGGTTCAATATATTTCGGAGCCCGCTCTGCAGCGTTCTGGTGGTGGCATCACCCGTGAGCAAGCTACCCGATTGGCTGACAGCACTGTAGGCGGTCAGGTTGTTGATCATTTCTGTAAGATTGTTATAGCCCGCAACGAAATTATTGACAGCATTGCTCGCGGTGTTCAGGTCGTTATCGACGGTCAGTTTTACGCTGCTGCTGGTGACCGCGCCGAGGGTTAATGTGACGTCGCTCAACGCGGTCGTGACCGTGTTGCTGGCGCTTGAGACCGCAAGCCCATTGATCGTGAATGCGGCGTTTTGTGCTGCGTTTAATTGAGTCGATTGACGGGTTGTGGCATTGAAGTTGAGTTCGGACAAGCCGCTGCCGTCGGTAAGATTGCCATCACTGTCGGTCACGTTGACCTGCAAACTATTTTCGGTGCCGGTGTCCTGTGCTGTCATGATCAGTCGATAGTAACTGCCATCATTAACAATAGAGGCGGAAACGCCAGCGTCAGCTGCGTTAATAGCATCTCTGACCCCAAGAAGCGTATTGTTAGAGCTGTCGATCGTGATGGACACCGGTGTACTGTCGGCCTTTTGGGAAAAGCTGTAGGTATCTCCGCTACTGTTATAAGTGGTGGTGCCAAGGGTGAAGTTGAGTGTCCCTGTGCCAACCACAGTAGATTCGCTAGCGTAGGCGCCGCCATAAAGGGAATGTTTCGTTGCCAGTTGACTGACATTAACATCGTATTCGCCGACCAGCGCGTCATTGCCCGCGGTCATCGTTAGCGAATCCGGAGCGCTGCTTGTCGCTGTTTTGCCCTGGAAACTTTCTGGGTCGCCAGCAGTAGCGATTGCGGTTTGGAAGGTAGAAAGCGCACCTTTTAATGTGCCGTAAGCCGACAGCTTTGCTTGGAACTTAGCTTCGCTCCTTGTTAGACGGTTAGACTCTACCGCACCCTCGGCAGAAACCAGTTGAGTGACTAAGCTTTCGATATCTAAACCGGATGCTATACCTGTAGATGTTATTGACATGGGTCGTTTACCTATTTCTGTCTATTGTCGACTGTGCCGCCGTTAGCTAGTTGAACCTAAGCCTGAAGCCCAGACTGATCCTTAGCCGTATATGAAAACCGCGTCAGCATGAGCATTCTTCAAACCCTATAAGAAATTGAACAACGACAGGCCTTGCACTTTCACATAGCTTTGTTGCGCGGCTTGTAACGCTGTCATTTGCAGATTTAAGCGTGTGAGTGCCTCCGTTAAATCAAGGTCCTCTATTTTACTTGCGATAGTTTGTAAGCTGAGTTGAGCGTCTGCGTTAATGTCTAGTTGAGTTTCCAGGCGCGCTAGTCTGTGGCCCGCATCGGCGCGAAACTCGAAAAAATGATCCATAGCCCGATCCAGCGAGTCGATTGACTGCCCTAGGGTGTTCTGGACATTCGCTTGACTCGCGCTATCGTTTGCTGGAGTTGCGAGGGTATTGGCAATCGTGTCCAGCATGCTGAAGATGTCGCTTCGCTGCATTGGGCTGATACTGTAACTGTCTGCGTTTGCTGGCGATGCGCTGACCGAGAGTGTTATACCGTTGAATGTAATGTCATTGCCGGGTTGGTATGCCCCTGAAGCAACAAGCCCGGAAACCGCGCCCGAGACCTCGAAGGTGACAGGATCGCTGTCAGATGCCTGAATAAAGTTAAGGGTGTAAGTGTCGGTCACCGCGCTGGCCTGGGTAGACATCGACACCAGGGTGTTACCGGTATTTCCGCTGGCGGCGGAAAGTTGAAAACGACCATCACTCGTCGCGATGTTTTGAAAAACATCAAAGCCCGAGTCACTGATTTTGATCTGCTGGTCTGGGGCAATCGATACTAATCGAGCGCCCTGGTCACCCCGAAATGATACGCCGGTGGCCGTTTCAGCGAACGCCTTGGTCGATGTGCTCAAGCCGGAGAAAATATACTCACCCTGACTATCCCGGGTGTTAGCCAGGTCGAGCATGACGTCCCGGATCTGGGCGATCTCTCGGCTTATCACTTGTCGAGACTCATTGGTTTGGGTCGCGTTGTTTGCTTGCAGTGTGAGTTCTCGCGCACGTTGCAACACATTGCCCATTTCCCCGTAGAGGCTCTCGCTCTGCATTAATCGGTTTTCTGCGTTGCCCATGTTTCGTTCGTACTGGCTTTCGCTGCTTAACGCCATCGAGAGGCTGATCAGTTTTGATGTGCCCGTCGGATCGTCGGCGGGCGTTAATATCTTTTTGCCCGACGATATCTGTTGGTGGGTGGTATCCAGCGCCTGTTGCTGCTTTAGCATGTTGTTAAGGCCGGTGTTGGCTTGTTGCCAGGTTGAGATTCTCATCACTATCTCCTAAAAGCCCCGAGTAGAGTTTGGAACATTTCATCAGACGCAGCGATAACTCTTGCGGCGGCTTGATAGGCTTGTTGGTATTGCAACAGCTTGGCGGCTTCTTCGTCCAGATTGACTCCAGCATGAGATTGCTGATTGTTCATAGCGTAATCGTGCAAGCTGGTTTGCGTTTCGCGACTCATCGCTGCCTGCCGGGTTTGAATACCGACTTCCGCTACAGCAGAGGCAAAGACATCGGAGAAACTCGCGGCACCTTCTAACAAGGTTTTACTCGTGCTTAATCCTGAGAGGGTCTGTAGATTCCGGTTGTCACCCACCCCTGCGACGTTGTTGCTTAATACCAGGGTGTCTCCCGCTGATGGCACGCCGCTTATCGTAAAGGTCCCCCCCATAATGGCTGTTAAATCAATGGTTTTTCCGGCTCCGTCGACAGTGGGGTCAAAGGCTATCGGGCCGACTGTTGCGCCGGTGACAGTGAAGCCCGGCATCCCGGCGCCGAGGGCATTCTCATTGAATGTAAACGTAAGGTCTGCTGTCAGTGGCAGGCTGGCGCTGGTCGAAACGGTGACAGCACTAATCTCAGACGTGCCGCTATTGGTCGCAGACGTTGAGGATAGTAAAGGGTTTCGGGAGGCAATTTCCGATGTGTTGCTAATGTTCACTGACATTTGTGATGCCGCCGTAAAGGTTGGCCGTACTTCATAGCGATCGCCGGCAACAGCAGATCCGCTGATGTTGACGCTGATCCCATCTAGCGTCAATGGGCCTGTTCCCGTCACGGATGCACCGCTCGAGCTGTTCGACAGTTGCCATTCGGTGCCGTCGAAAGCAAGGCTGAAATCCGTTGCTTTAAGATGACCAACATCGGTTATCGATGCCGTGACGGAAGCTGCGCCAGTATTGTTCAAACTGCCTAAAACGGGGATTTGTGTGGGCGTAAAGAACGCTTTGCCAAAGTCACCGTTCAGATCGAGACCGCGTTGATGCTGTGCGTTGACCGTTTCAGTCAAACCTGCGGCCATCAGTCCGATACGCTGTTGGGTATCGTGCAATAATCCATCACGGAAGTTGATCAATCCCTGTAACTTACCATTGCCGGTAGCAGAGCTGATGTCATTTACACCCGTCCCAGGATAGGTCAGGTTGAGTGTTGTTTCGGAAATATCAAATTCACCGCGTTCGGAGGATAGCAAGCCGGCAGAAATACCGGTGACGATGGGCAAGCCGTTTTTTAGAGCCAGATTGACCACGCCGTTATCCTGTGTCGAAACAAGCAAGCCGATTCGCTCCGAGACCTGGTTAACCAGGGTGTCTCGTTTGTCTAGCAAGTCACCTGAAACATTGCCACTCGTATCACTGACCGCGCTATTAATCGCGGCAATGGAGCTCAATTGATCATTAACCTCGCTAAGGACAACGTCTAACTCCAGGTTCACCTGATCTTCAAGTTGATCCAATTGGCTGCCCAGCGTGCGAAATTGCGCTGACAAGAAATCAGCCTCACCCAATACAACCTGCCTGCCAGCCACGGAAGTTGGATTGTTGGTCAGATCTTCAACGGCGTTAAAGAAGCTCGAGGTCCGCGCCGCCAGGCCGCTCTCGCTGTCGCCCACTAACTGAATGAGACGCGTTGACATCTGCTCCGCAATTTCAAATTGCGATTTTGAAGACCCTGTTGATCTGACAGCCTCGGTCAGATACTGATCGTAGGCGCGCGTGTTCGTGCCCGCTCTAACTCCGTTACCGATATTGTGATCGCCGACTCTTTGGCCGGGTGCGCTTTCGAAGATTACGTCCTGGCGACTGTAACCCTCTGTTGAAGCGTTAGCGATATTGTGGCCAGTAACGGCGATGCCCTTCTGAAATGCAAGAAGGGCAGAGGTCGATATTCCGAATAAGTCCGGCATGTCCGCTTCCTTGGGTTATTGTTGCCCATCACTGTTTATCGGCAGAAAAACAGCTGGCTTTAATATTTTTTGTTCCGTGTAACTCGCTGCTGCGATGTCCGCTGACGGTGGTTTCACTGGCGGTGCTAGTTGCCTGGCTATCACGTCGGCGAGTCCAAGCCCTTTCTCATTAGCCATACTGACGCCTAGCTGCTGATCGAACATTTCCTGAAAGGTGTCCATTTGACTACTATCGAACAGGCCCCCGTCGGGCAGGGCGGCGCGCATAGATTTCAGCATCATCTGAATAAAAATAGACTCAAACTGCTTCGCGACTTCTAGCGTCGCGGCTTTTGGGTCGTCCTTAGCGGCTTTGCGTAGTTCATTAAGACCGGAGAAATCATGATAGGAGGCGTTCGCCTGCAGGTTTACGTTGGGATCAATCATTAGATAACTACCAATTCTGCTTGAAGTGCACCGGCCTCTTTCAGAGCTTCCAGTATTGCGACGAGATCGCCGGGCGCAGCACCCACCTGATTAACTGCTCGAACTAGTTCGTCCAGCGAAACACCAGGGTCGAACAAGAACATTGGATTGGCTTCTTCCTCGATTGTGATTTCAGACGAAGCCGAGGCAACGGTGTCGCCCCCTGAAAAAGCACCTGGCTGGCTAACCGAAACGGACTCGGATATTGATACAGCGAGGTTTCCGTGGGTTACGGCCGAAGGCAATATTCTTACATCTTCGCCGATTACCACGGTGCCAGTTCTAGCGTTGATAATCACTTTGGCAGCGCTCTGGGATGGTTTAATTGTAAGGTCGTGTAGTACCGCGATCAGCGCAACTTTAGCCTGGGTATCGAGTGATGCTTGTATCCTTACTGAAGATCCATCTATCGCCGAGGCAGACCCAGGCCCCAATTTTTCATTGATGACTGAGACTAACCTCTGAGCAGTACCAAAATCCGGGTCTTTTAGGTCAAATTGTAAAATTCCAGATTGAGAAAAAGACGTAGCCAAACTCCGCTCAACCTGCCCACCACCGGGTATTCTTCCAGCACTCGGGACGTTGACAACAACGGAGGAGCCGTCGGATCCCTGCATACCGAAGCCTCCAACGATGAGATTCCCTTGAGCCAAAACATAGGTTTCGCTATCAACTCCTTTGAGCGGCGTCACCAATAAAACGCCACCCCGCAGGCTCTTGGCATTGCCTATGGAGGAAACCGTTACGTCTATTCTCTGACCGGGTTTAGCGAAAGGTGGCAACTCTGCGTGAACAGCAACAGCGGCCACGTTTTTCAATTGTGGGTTCATGTTCGGCGGCAAAGTGATCCCTAAATTGCCCAGCATGTTTTTAAGACTTTGGACTGTAAACGGGGCCTGCGTTGTCTGGTCTCCCGTGCCCGTTAATCCAACCACAAGCCCGTAACCGATTAGGTGGTTTGTTCTTACCCCGGCAACATTGGTGATGTCTTTAATCCGAAGCGCGTCAACGCTACCGCTAAAGAGGCTTGCCACAAGAAGAATTGTTGTGGCGGTTGCGTTACTAATTTTTGGAAGTTTCAAATAGCCCATTACGGCACCTTTTAATATCAGCCTAGAAAGGCCATATAGGTGAATTAAAGAATCGAGAAAGCCAGCCCATGCTGTTTGCGCGTGCCAATGGTCCGGTTCCACCGTATTCAATTTCTGCATTACCAACCTGAGTCGAAAGAATTGTGTTGCTCGTTGAAATGTCAACTTGCCTGACGACACCGCGGATACGAATATATTCGTTGTCCTGATTAATTTGGATCCATTTCTCGCCCATGATAACGAGGTTGCCGCGAGGTAGAACCGCAGCGACAGTCGCGGTAATGGTTCCTTGGAGGCTGTTGGATTGATTACTACCACTCTGCCCACTGAAACTTTGTTCGCTCTCAATACCGACACTTAGGTCGTAGCCACCGCCGGCATCAACGGGCTTGCCGCCCAGGGATGGGTTGCCAATGCTTGTTTCGTTATTTTTTGAGACATTGGTATCACTGCTCTTTGATGCCATCGTCTCTTCTACCAGTAGGACGCTAATCAGATCACCCACCTGAGCAGCCCGATTGTCTTCGAAAAAACTGAGCGCCGTGGTTTTTCCATACAGTGAGTCTACGGCGACGTCCTGCGGAGGTGTGACCGGATAAGTCCTGATGGGCTTATTGACGGTCATTTGGCTCTGGTCGACTGTGGAGACGCAACCAGATATCACCAGCAATGCGATTATGGTCAGCAGCTTTAGTGGGTCACGCTTTAGTAATTTCATTTTACCAGGCCTAGGTGTTGTTAATGGCGAATTGGAGCATTTCATCGCTTGTGCTAACGGCACGAGAGTTAATTTCGTATGCGCGTTGCGTTTCAATCATGTTGACGAGTTCCTCAACGACATTCACATTTGAGCCTTCTATAAAACCCTGCTGCAGCGTACCCAAGCCGTTCAAACCAGCAGTTCCAGGCTCTGGGCTGCCACTTGCCCCGGACTCCAAATAAAGGTTTTTACCGATGGGTTGCAAGCCGGTTGGATTGATAAAGTCGGCCAGTTGTAGCGCGCCAACTTCACTTGGTTGGGCTGTTCCTGGCAAACTCACAGAAACGGTACCATCGGCCCCGATGCTGACTGACTGGGCGTTAGAAGGGACAGTGATTGCCGGTTGAATCGTATAACCGCTAGAAGTGACCATTTGGCCCTGGCTGTCAATTTGCAGCGAACCGTCTCGCGTGTAGCCCTGGTTACCGTCAGGTAACAATACCTGGATAAATCCACGACCATTAATGGCGACGTCAAAAGCATTCCCCGTTTCAACAAGGTTGCCCTGGGTGAAAATCTTTTCAGTTGCGACGGTCCTTACGCCAAGGCCCAACATTAGACCGGAGGGCAATTGGGTGTCTTGTGAAGACTGAGCGCCCACCTGCCGGACATTCTGATAAAGCAGGTCTTCGAATACGGCCCGCGAGCGCTTAAACCCGGCAGTGCTGGTATTCGCCAAATTGTTCGATATCGTCGAGAGCTTGGTTTGCTGCGCATCCAGTCCCGTTTTAGCTATCCATAAAGATTGATTCATAGTGTTTCAGGTCCTAATAATGAGATGGCTTATGAAAACTTAAGAATGCTGTCCAGGGCCTGTTGGTCCTGATCAGCGTGCTGCATGATTTTCACCTGGCTTTCGTATTTTCTTGCTAGATCCATCATCCTAACGAGCGCTTCAACGCTGCTGACGTTGCTCGCTTCAAGCGCGCCTGATTGAACGCGTACGGTTGGATCCTGATCGGCGACCTGGTTGTTGCGCAGACGGAGTAGACCGTCTGCACCCTTGGCCAAATCGGCGGCATTGAGGGTGACCAACTTAAGTTGGTCGATGGTCTGTTGTTCTGTCGCGTCTCCACCTCGGGGCGTAATCGAAATAAACCCCTGGTCAGAAATTTCAATATTGCTGAAGTCGTTGACCGCGATGGGTCCGCCATTACCCAAGACCGTATTACCGGCACCATCAGTAAGCTGCCCGAAGGCGTCAACGCGAAGATCACCGCGACGAGAGTAAGCCTCTGACCCGTCGGGCGCGGCAATCGCAAGCCAACCCTGATCACTAACCGCTATATCAAGGTTGCGTCCTGTCGTACTGACCACGCCAGAGGAGGCGTCAATTGTTGTTTTCTGCTCGGCCGACGCATTCGTGCCGCTAAAGGCCACAAGGTCCTTGCGAAAGCCAGGCGTACTGATATTCGCCAGATTATTAGTATTAACCGCTTGTGCAAACATCGTTTGCTTAGCGGCCATACTTGACAGTTCCAGTAATCTATCCACGTTGTTGCCTCACCCTGTGACGTTATCTTAGGTTGATCACCGTTTGCGTAACGGCGTCTTCCGTCTGAATCATCTGCGCGTTAGCTTGAAAATTTCGCTGCGCGACAATCATTCGAACGAGCTGTTCGGTTAACTCAACATTTGAACCCTCAAGGGCTCCCGATTGAATGACTCCCGTTCCGCCAGATCCTGCTGTCGCCTGGATAGGAGAACCCGAGGCATAGCTTTCAACAAAGTTTGTACTACCTGCGTTAGCCAAACCGTGGGGATTATTAAAGTTAGCCAATATCACCTGACCCAGGCTCTGAGACTGACCGTTGGTGTATCGCGCAAAGACAACACCGCTATCATCAACCTCAACGCCTCTCATCTGCCCGGCGGTATAGCCGTCCTGTACTATCGAGCTGGTGCCGAAAACCGCGCCATATTGTGTCGAGTCCGATAGATCCACGGTGAAGCTTTGAAGGGGTGCTCCGTTAGAAGCTCCGGTGGAATCCAGAGGCTGCCAGTCAGTGATGTTGATTTTGAGGGGCAGGTCGGCTGTCGCAAATTTACCATCGTTTCCAAATGGCATCGCGGTGGCGGCTCCAGTTTCAACACCATCGATCAGCGTACGTGCTTCCCATGCGTTGTTTGTACCTTTGATGAAACTGATGCTCATCACGTGGGGGTTACCCAAGTCGTCAAAGACCGTCATTGAGGTTGAGCTGTTGTACATGCTCGCATCAGGTTGTGTAGCCGGCGTTGCAAAGGCATTAAAATTACCCGTCCACACGGTGGCTGGGGGTACTTCGCGAGAGTCCATGTTGGCAACTATTTCGGCTGTTTTGGTACCCTGTGGCGCCACTAATTGGGTGCTGAGTTTAATGTCTCCCAGGGCACCAGTAATCGCTCCTTCGCTGTCCAGGGGTAAACCCTGAAGTCGATGACCAGCTTGGCTAACAATGAAGCCTGATTTGTCGACACTAAAAGCACCGGCTCTTGTGTAGAGAGCCTCTCCATTATCGCTTAGCTGGAAAAACCCATTCCCGTTAATGGCAAGATCAAGTTCGTTGCTGGTGAAGTCGATGCTGCCTTGACTAAAGTTGGTCCTGATAGATTGCAACGCAACGCCTTGTCCTCCTTCATTGGCGACGGAGCCAATGAGGCTTGACGCGTAGAGGTCTCCAAACTCAGCTTTAGCTGATTTAAAGCCAGTGGTTGAACTGTTTGCAACGTTGTTGCCAACGACGCCGAGGTCCGTTGCTGCTGCTTTGATGCCCGATACTGAAGTTTCAAATGACATATTTTTTCCTTCGTTTAGTAATGTTGTTTAGTAATATTGTTTAAGAGGGTTTATCGGTACTCTTTTACATCAGAGAGAGCGACAGTATTTCCATTCGACAAGTTGAGCTTTATTTGTCTGGATGTTGAGTCGATACTGACGCTGGTGATTGTGTTGCTCACCGCCAGGGGCAAGCCCTGTTGGTTCCCCGCGACGTTAGCCGTCGCAGTCATGTTGTAATTACCTGCGGCCATCGATTTACCTTGCTGATCGCGACCGTCCCATTCGATAGTGGGCTGACCGCTCGGGCCAATTTGTGCTGCGAAAACCCTGACTACTGATCCGGAGTTATCTTTAACAGTAACTTTAATGTCACTGCTATTGGGGGGCGCTTCGATAGTTCCTGTTATAGGCTTCTTGCCATCAAAGGAGGCGAGACTGGTTTCTACAAGTGCCTGTCGGTCAAGAAGGCCCGCTGCTTGCAATCCTTGATCACCAAGAATTGAGCTGGACATGTTGGAAAAACCAGTGTTAAGGCTGTCAATGCCGTTAACCATGCTGAATTGCGCCATCTGAGATAGGAATTGGTTATTGTCCATTGGTTCAGACGGGTCCTGGTTTTGCAGTTGAGCGACCATTAGTTCTAAGAAGTCAGCCTGGCCCAAAGATTGCTGTGGCGGCTCAGTTTTTGTCTGGGCGCCGATGCTTGCGTTGGTAGGGGTAATTTGGTTCATAGTGCGTTTCCTATACTAAATTGAGGCCGTTCGTTACTGGCCTAGCGTTAGTGTTCTCATTAGTAAATTTTTGGCGCTGTTCATTAATTCGATGTTTGTTTGATAGGCCCTTGATGCTCCCATCATGTTGGCCATCTCCTGAACCGGGTTTACATTGGGCATATAAATGAAACCGTTTTCATCGGCCATTGCGTGGCCTGGGTTAAATTCGTTTCTTGGGGCGCGGTCATCTGTGGCGATGCCCTCTATTGTCACGCCCCTGGCCTGGTTGTCGGCGGCAGACGCATCCATCAATGTGCTGAAGACGGGATATTTGGGTTTGTAAACTTCCTCTGGCGTGCTCGCTGCGACATCAGCGTTAGCCAGATTTTCAGCGATCAGGTTAATTCTGGTCGATTGCGCAACTAGGGCGGAATGGTTGATTCCGAAAACATTCATTAGGCTCATGTCTATTCTCCTTTTAGAGCTAATCTGAGGCCGTTAATTTTAGAAGACAAGAACTGCAGTCCTGCCTGGTAGTGAATGGCGTTTTCTGTGAACGCTGACAATTCTGTCTCTGGCTCAACGGTGTTGCCGTTTTCGCTTACTTTTTGTGGTATGCGATACATTAGGTCAAAGCTGCCTGCGCCACTGATTTCCATATGCCCTGGTTGGGTTTTCTGAATGTTGGGGCCTGACTGATTAAGGTAGCTGCTAAATTCACGACCGATATCTACATCGCGCGCCTGGTAACCGGGTGTTGCCGAATTTGCGATATTGCTCGAAATAGCCTCTGACCTAGCAGACCTGAGAGCAAGCAACCTCGCATGGGAATCTATCGAATTGTCTATCCAGTTCATCGTCTGTTCTAAATGCCTTATTCATTTAGTAATAATTGTCGCTATTTTCGCCGGGCTAATGCTTTCGTGATGCTCGGGCGGGTTAAGCTGCGGTAACAAGAAGCAATCTTCGTGCCAGAAATCAAATGTCCACTCAAACCGGTAGGCAGACATAAAAGTAGTTGAGTGGCCTGTGGCCGGCTAGGCAAAGATTGCCGCTTCAGTCGTTAAAAGTTGCCGGTAACGTTTGCGCTCAGTGGCTTAGCACTTAATGGGGAGTCAATTCAGGCCCCGGGCTTGATAAAGCGGGCGGTAGCAGCCTGCCGATGCCTTCTGGCGAAAGTGTTTGGGTTACAAGGTTGCTGCGCTCGAGGCGAGATTGGCACAGGTATTGCTATCTTGTTGAGACAGCGTCTACCCGTGAGATCAATAAGTTGCTTTCAACTATCATCAAAAAAGCTGCATACGTACTGATTAGTGCGACTTTGTATTTGTCGAAACGAAACTTTGGCACTGTCGGGATCTCGTCATTTGTCGAAAATTTGACAGGTTTAGGTCGAGCACTGATCATTCTGGCAAGCGTTCTGATGGCATCGTCTGCCGCCGCGAGTGAACGCTACCAAAGCCTGGAATCAATAGGCCAAATTGTTCGCCAGACCGTTAGTGCGATGCCGGTGGTTACTACACTGAGAAACCCTAGCATTGAGGTTCTTCGTCTGAATGATAGGTTGCGGGTGGTCGAATGCCCTGAACCGTTGACTGCCGTAGAACCAGCAACGGGTTTACGTGGTGGCAGAGTTTCCATACGCGTAAGCTGTAAAGGACCTCGGCCCTGGTCGGTTTACGTCATGGCCAGCCTGAAGAGCGAAGTGCAGGTAGTCATCACGAATCGAGCAATGACACGTGGTGAGGTGCTATCGCGGGAAGATATTATCGAGAAAACCGTTATACGGGCGCCGGCGATTCAACCTCTCGTGAGGCAGGCTGAGGAGGCTTTGGGTAATGCCCTTAAGCGTTCGATAGGCGAGGGAGTGGAACTATCGGCGGCGATGTTAAAAAAGCCTACTATTATTCGATCTGGTGAACACACGCTAATCATGGCGGAAGCCGGTGGTTTGCAGGTTCGCGTTACCGGGAAAGCCCTACAGCACGGGGTTGTGGGCGAAATTATTCGGGTCTTGAATTTGTCTTCAAAGAAGACTGTTCGGGGTAAAGTTGAGGCTGATGGCACTATTACAGTCAGTCGATGGTAAAAAAACTAAAGATTTTTCACAGAATGCCGATTAATATCAGTAAGAGAAGTTTTTGGCTGGGTACTACCTTATGACAATGGAAATAAAACCGGGCTTACCGGTCGTCAACCGAGACGTTTCGGGGACTTCTAAGAGCGTGACATCTACAGATGGAGCGACCGTCAGAAGAGACAGCAGCTCCGTGACGTTGACGAACGAAGCAGGAGACCTTCTGGTCGCCGAGGACAAACTGGCCTCGCATTCTGCCATTGATCAGGTCAGGGTGGGTGACCTTCGACAGCGCCTGGAAGAAGGTAGTTTCGAATCGAACCCAGCAAAAATTGCTTCCAAGCTCATTGAGCAAGAGATAGACCTACTATCTAGATAGGGATCGGCTTTCCGTTATTGATGAGGAAAGCGTAATGACTACAGCAACAACAAATCCCTTAATGGGTGAATTGGTTAAAGAGTACCAAGGGCTCTGTGGCCTGCTAGTGCAGCTACAGGAAGCGCTCACTGGCGAAAGAGAAGCATTGAGGGCGTTTAGTCCTGAGCGTACCTTCGAGGTAGCCGAGGAGAAATCAGCGGTCGCAAAAGCCATTGAGGACGCTGAAAAGCAGCGGCTGTCGCTGCTCAATCAAATCCCTGAATTGAACGCTCTACCAGGTTCAGGAGAGCTGGGCGCCATGTTCAAAGGCTTTGCACCTCTGGACGAGCTGCATCAGCGCTATCAGGACTTGCTCGAAGCATGCCGAATCGAGAATCGCCAAAATGGACTGCAAATTCGGTTTTACTCTCAGAAAACCGGTGCAGCTTTAGCGACGCTAACGGGTGATGATACTGAAGCAGGCCCAACGTCTTATACCGCTTCCGGTGATAGCAGTGAAGCCAGGTCCGGCCGATCCCTGGGCCGAGCCTAGGTATGTGGCTTAGATTAGCGCTCGAAATACCCGAGTCTTCTATACGTCTCTGGTACGAAGGACGCGTGCAGCAAGTTATCGCAACCGATCATACCGGCAGGAAAGTGCAGTTCCCTATAGGCATACTCAGGCCTTTTATTACCCATGACGGGGTTTCTGGCGTCTTTGAGCTCGAGGTTGAGCAAAGTGGGCGGCTAGCCTCGATAAAAAGATCGGTTACTCGCCACCGGGGCCCTCAGCAAGCGAACAGCTTGATCTAGCTGTTCTGTACCAAAGACGAGACACCTTAAATGCCCCCGCAGGTCGTTAGCGAGTGAAATCGAAGCCGTCTCAATTCCTAAAGTTTCATGGTTTCGAATGCCTTAAAAACATATCGGTTATTTACGTATTATTTTACTTCCAATAAGAAACCTGTCTAAAACGCGGTAACCAATCGTCCGCTGCTGTAAATTTTGCATTTCATGTAACGCTTGCAGCCCAGTAAGAATGGTCGTTACAGCCTTCTAATGAATTCTCGTTAAGAAGGGTTACCAATGGTCACAAACGGTTACTTGTTGTTCCTCCTGCACTTACCTGGGTTTTTTATAGTACCTACATGATTTATCAAACCACATATGTTTTCTCTTCCGATTTGGCCTTGGGGCCTCAATCGAGGCGACCAACAGAGTTAAGGGGCCAGTCATCGGTCTCTCTAAAAAAGGCAGTGAGCGGCAGTGTCGATATAAGTTTTGGGCCTAAAGCCGAGTGCTTTTCCTTGTTGGCAGGGGTTACTAATGGTCACAAACGGTTACTTAATGTTCTTAGTGCGCTTACTTCGGCCTTCTATAGTACCTACATGATTTATCAAACCACATATGTTTTCTCTTCTGATTTAGCCGCGCGAATTCGCTCCAGGCGATCAAGTGAGTTAAGGGGCCGGTTATCCGTTTCTCTAAAAAAAGCAGTGAGCCGCTGTGTTGGCACAAATTTTGGATGTAATGCAGAGAGCTTTTCCCTTTTGTTGGTTTTGGTTGTTTTTTTGACAGCTGAGACCTTTAGGATGATCGACGTTTAAGATGCTGGATAATACGACACGCCTTTTAGGCCAGAGCAAGTTGATGAGCGAAGTACGTAACCTCGTTGAAAAGGTTGCTGCGAGTGAAGCCAATGTTCTGATTCTAGGAGAAACCGGTACAGGAAAAGAGCTTGTTGCCCGCAGTATTCATGAAAACTCAGATCGAAAAAATGGCCCCTTTGTACCCATTAACTGTGGTGCCATACCGGCAGAACTGCTTGAGTCGGAATTATTTGGTCATGAGAAGGGTGCATTTACCGGCGCGGTCTCTGCCAGAAAAGGGCGTTTTGAACTCGCAGAAGGTGGAACGTTATTCCTCGATGAAATAGGTGACATGCCGCTCGATATGCAGGTCAAGATTCTGCGGGTTTTACAGGAAAAAGTATTCGAGCGGGTAGGTGGAAGCAAACAGATCGCTACCGATGTCAGAATCATTGCCGCTACTCACCAAAACCTGGAGTCACAGGTTGACCGGAATGAATTCCGGAGAGATCTTTACTATCGTCTGAACGTATTTCCTATCGAAACGCCACCACTTAGAGATCGCCAGGATGATCTACCCATCTTAATCGATTCGATGGTAGCGCAGTTTGGCAGCGGCGGTGGCCACATCTCGTTTGACGAAAAATCTACTGAAGCGCTCCAGCAGTGCGAATGGGAAGGGAATGTTCGTGAGTTACTGAACGTCATCGAACGTTTATCGGTTCTCTACCCTGCAGAGATAATTGATGTCGAGCGACTGCCTGCCAAGTATCGGCCTTCAGAGCCTTGTACAGATGTCGCGACAGAGACATCTTCAGCATTGAACGATATGGCTGAAGAGGTCGTTGATCTAAAAATGACAGTTCAGAATTTTGAAGCCAGTTTCATTCGTAAGGCATTGGAACTTACTGCAGGCAACGTTTCTCAAGCAGCCGCTAAGTTGAGCCTTCGACGAACAACACTCGTTGAGAAGATACGGAAATATGACATCAACTTTGCGTGATGTGATGGATTCTTGACACTCTAGACTTTCCTCCTCCCTAAACTGCTGATTCTATTGCTCATTTAAAGTAGGCACGAGAATTGCATTTAAACTGACACAATCCAACGAAAAGCCACTCAATGGAATCGATCAGACACCCTACACCCGAGACGAGCTATCCAGCCTGCCTTTCTGAGTCACTGGAAAAACTGCGCCAATCATATGATTTTGCTTCAAGAGAAATAAACGATCTGATCACGGAGCGATCCCCTCAGCAGGTCTCGACCTGCAAGCCCCAACCTCTAGCTGATAGTTTGACCGCTCTGGTGAATGATATGCCGGCGGGCGTCGTCGTGCTGGACAGGCATAACAAGGTCTTACTCGCAAACCCGATGGCAATTATGCTCTTCGAAGTACCGCTTTTGGAGAGTGACTTTTTAGAGGTGATCCAGCAGACGGCTATGAGCATTGATGCTAGCGGTCAGCAGCTCAAGCTTTGGACCGGTCGAAGCCTGTCTATTGTTAGTCATGTTCGACCAACAATGGGTGACCAAATTGTCATTCTTAATGATGTTTCGGCGATGGCAGACTGGTTAGGTCTCGAAGGCGTAGGTCAATCTACTGCGCTCATGGCCCATCAATTACGTACCCCCCTCAGCGCTGCCATTTTGTATCTTGGTCAGTTATCAACTGAATCAAAACAGGCTGAAGTGGCGGTTGATACTGTAGGGAAATTAGGCGTGTGCCTGAAACAGCTTGAATTTTTCATCAACAAGCATCTGGAAAACACTCGCTGGATAAACTGTCCGCTCAAAGATCAGGACGTGTCGTTAAAGGGCGTGCTTCAAGTGTTGGAAAAGACTTTGGCGCCCATTGTTGAAAAAAGTGGCGGCCAGTTCAGCTTGGATTTACCTGATGAAGACTTGGTTATCTGTAGTGATGAAGATGCCCTGTTAGCCGCTTTAACCGCGATCGCCGAAAATGCGCTGGCGATTGAGGACGGCGTTAGCTGCATGGTTTCAGCTACAGTGTCTGGTCGAGCGCTTGAAATTGCCGTCTCGGATAACGGCCCAGGTATCCCTAAGGAAAACCTGTCTAAAATATTCAATCCATTTTATACCACTCGCCAGGGTGGCAGTGGCCTGGGGCTTACAATGGCTTATCAAATCGCTCAGCGCTTTGACGGTGATTTGACCGCCAGCAATAGGCCGTCAGGCGGAGCTAGTTTTCTTTTTAGGCTACCGTTGACGAGAGTCAGATCTTGTCAGCAATCGCCGGCAGGGAAATAGAAAGATAATGATTTTTCAGGGGCTGAAATAATGAAGCAGCAACATAACGGCCAGATTCTTGTCGTCGAAGATGATACTACATTGCGTGCGGCGCTCTGCGACACCTTGAAAGCAGCTCATTTTAGTGTCCTGGAGGCGAGCAATGGGCAGTCAGCGTTGACAGTTTTGTCTAATGAGCAGGTTGATGTAGTGATTAGCGATGTGCAAATGCCGTCGATGGACGGGAATGCCTTGCTTGATAACGTCGTATCCCTATGGCCCAGCACGCCGCTTGTGCTTATGACCGCTTATGCAGAAATTTCTGCGGCGGTCAGCGCGATACATCGAGGCGCTGTTGATTATCTGGTTAAACCTTTTGAAGCAAAAACGCTTATCGATCTCATAAGCCGATTGGTTTCTGTGACGAAGCAAAAAGCGGTTATTGCCGAAGACCCAAAAACCCAGGCGTTAATGGATTTTGTCAGCCGGGTAGCAGCATCTGAAGCTAATGTGATGATCACTGGCGAGTCCGGTTCCGGCAAGGAAGTTTTCGCCCGCATGATTCATGATCAATCGAATCGCTGCAATGCGCCGTTTGTCGCTATTAATTGCGCGGCTATACCGGAATCAATGCTCGAAGCAGTGTTGTTTGGGCATGAAAAAGGAGCCTTCACCGGCGCAACTCAAAGCCAGCAGGGAAAATTTGAATTAGCCAACAAGGGCACATTACTGCTCGACGAGATTTCTGAAATGGACTTGTCGCTGCAATCAAAGCTCCTGCGGGTTCTGCAGGAAAAAGAAGTCGAAAGGCTAGGCAGTCACACTGTGATTAACCTTGACCTTCGGGTACTCGCAACCTCTAACCGAAATCTGGTGGAGGAGGTCGCAGCCGGACGGTTTAGAGAAGATCTTTATTACCGCCTGAACGTGATTCCACTGGCAGTACCTCCGTTGAGAGAGCGGCCGGAGGATATTCTTCCGCTGGCAAAGTTCTTTCTTGAGAAATACGCCACGGGTCGCTCCTGCTATTTTGCTGAATCAGCAAAAATGGCGATTCATCGGCATACATGGCCGGGGAACATTCGTGAGTTGGAAAACGTTGTTCAAAGAGCCCTGGTGATGCAGGTAGGTGAGAGTATCACGGCGGAGGATCTGCACTTTTCACAGATACCGGGTGGTCAGCAGGATCAATCGGTTTCTGAAACTGGCGCCGGGAATAAATCTGAAACAGGCTTAAAGGGTAATGAGCAAAACCTGATTTTAGAAGTATTGCGTGAGGAAAGAGGCAGCCGCAAAGATACAGCAGAAAGATTGGGCATTAGCCCTAGAACCCTTAGGTACAAACTGGCGAAGTTCAAGGAATTGGGTGTAGAGGTTCCTTAGTCGCTGCGTTTTTGACATATGGAGTAGATGAAAATGAGTTCTGTGGAAATAAATAGCGTTCTCGCACAGATGCGAGCCCTGGAGTCATCCATTGATATGGGTGTCGGGCAAGAGTCCCAATCCATTGGCAGGGCGGATTTCAGTCAAGTGCTTCACAATTCGTTGACAGCGGTCAGCGAAACGCAAAAAAATTCGGCGGATCTATCGTTAGCTTTTGCGGCAGGCGATCCTAATGTGGAACTTTCTGAAGTTATGGTAGCGATGCAGAAGGCCAGTTTGTCTTTTGAAGCCACAACTCAAGTGCGAAACAAACTCTTAAGCGCTTATAAAGAAGTCATGAATATGACTGTTTAGGCACTAAAACAATAACGTTCTAATAAAGATTGAAGGCATATGGCAGAAAATACACCAAGTACAGCGTTACAACAGTTCGAACAAATCAGCCAAATTTCAGCAGTTAGGCAAGTAGGCCTATTGCTGGGCCTTGCGGCGAGTATCGCCATAGGTGTGGGTGTTGTGTTTTGGGCGCAAGGCCCAGACTACAGTCCTTTATATGCCGACTTAACGGCTAACGATGCATCGCAGATAATAACGCAGCTCGAGCAAAGTAACGTCGATTACGTCTATGAACCTAACAGCGGCATGATTTCTGTTGCTGCGGGTGAAATTCATCAGGTCAGAATGAGACTAGCGAGTGCGGGATTGCCGCGCAGCAGCAGTCGCGGGTTTGATATTTTGCAGGACGATCAATCGATAGGTACTAGCTCTTTTATGGAGACAGCTCGATTTGACCGAGCCTTGGAAGAGGAGCTTGCTCTATCTATACAGGAACTTGACAGCGTTCAGAGCGCAAGAGTACATCTGGCAATACCTAAGCAAACAGCCTTTATGCGCAGCCGATCAAAGCCGAATGCTTCGATCGTCGTTGGTTTGTACCCTGGTCGTGTGATGGGGGAAGGGCAAGTGGCAGCGATTGTTTATCTTGTAGCGTCAAGCGTAAGTGATTTGGAGCCAGAAGGTGTAACGCTCATTGACCAAAGAGGAAGCCTTTTGTCATCGCGAAGTAGCTCTCCTGACCTAATGCTGAGTAATGAACAATTTAGATTCAGGCGACAAATAGAAGACAGCTACATGCAGCGTATCAATGACATGTTGATACCAATAGTGGGTAACGACAAGGTTCGAGTTCAAGTCACTGCAGAAGTTGACTTCACTTCCGAAGAACGAACTGAAGAGCAGTATTCTGATAAACCCGCGTCTGTTAGAAGCGAACAGACCCTGGAAGAGCAATCGGCACAAGCAACAGCTTCAGGTATACCGGGTACGCTATCTGCAACCGCGCCAGGAGCAGCGGCTGAAGAAGGAAACGAAAGCGCACAGGGAACATCTTCACCGACGCGAAAGTCAGTGCGCACCTCCAGGAATTATGAACTTGACCGAATTGTCCGGCACGTAAAACAGGGTGCTGGGCGAGTAGAAAGACTGGCGGTCGCGGTGGTTCTTGATAACAAAATGGCGCCCGGGGCTGAGGGTGAGGCCATGGTTGCCACTGCACTCAGCCAAGAGGAGCTCCAGGAGATAGAAAACCTCGTTAAAGAAGCCGTTGGCTTCAGTGCTGCACGAGGAGATACGGTGACTGTGTCGAATATGCGTTTCGCGACACCTGAACCCTTCGACGTGATTGAGGAATCTATTATGGATTCGCCTCAGCTCTGGTCCGGGTTGAAGATACTGGCCGGCTTTATAGCGTTGATTGTATTGATACTCTCGGTGCTACGACCTGCCTTAAGAAACCTATCAGAATCAAGTGGGCGCGCCTTGGAAGCCAGCCAGACCTTACAGCACCAACAGCAAAACAATTTGGCGCTCCAGGGGCTTGATGGCCAGACGATGGCTCCAGCGCAACAAACCTACGACCTGAAACTGAGTCGGGCGCGAACGATGGTAAACGATGAGCCTACGCGAGCATCAAATGTAATTAAGTCATGGGTGGGTGAAGATGCCTGAAGCTGATTCAAATTTAACAGGCTCTCAACGGGCTGCAGTTTTCTTACTAAGCCTGGGCGAAGAGTCTGCGGCGAAAGTTTTAAAATACCTGGAACCCAGAGAAGTTCAAGCTGTCGGTAAAGCGATGACAGAGATCACCTCGGTGGATAAAGACAAACTTAATGGTGTAGTTGATAGCTTTCTGAATGTGGCAATGGAAGGAACATCCATGGGGATGAGCCCGACTAACTACGTGAAGCGAACCCTGACGGAAGCGTTAGGTGAAAGCAGGGGCAGCCGAATGATCAATCGTATTTTGAAAGGTTCGGATAACTCAGCGGGTCTTGATTCACTGAAGTGGATGGATACTGAATCGGTCGCTGCCTTGCTTCGTAATGAGCATCCTCAAATTTGTGCGATTATGCTTTCTTCCCTCGATGGTGACCATGCTGCAGAAGTTTTGAAGCTGCTCCCTGAAGACGTAGTCCCTGATGTAATGATGAGAGTCGCCAACCTTGACCAGATTCAGCCTCAAGCATTGGCGGAGCTAGATGAAATTGTTCAGACCCAACTCGAAGAGCAGGCTCTGACGCCGGCCTCTAAAGTCGAGGGTGTCAGCGTCGCAGCAAATATTATGGGCTTTCTTGATTCGGAGATGGAAGCAAAAATTTTCGAAGAAATTCAAAATTCAAATGCCGAGCGAGCGCTAGAGGTCAGGGACAAGATGTTTATCTTTGAAGATCTCTTGCTTGTTAGCGATATGGATATGCAGCGATTGTGTCGCGATATTGACGACGATAAAAAAGTGGTTGCTCTCAAGGGAGCTACAGATGAGATGTTGCAGAAGTTTCTAAAAGGCATGTCAAAACAACAGGGCGAAATTTTAATAGAAGAATTGGAAATAAAAGGCCCCGTAAAGCTAAAAGAAGTCGAAGAAGTGCAAAAAGAAATACTTACGATTTCTCAGAAGCTAGCTGAAGAGGGAGAGATCGTCATCATGGGTAGAGGAAAAGAAGAGTATGTCTAGCGTGGATTCTGAAGCCGTTAGATGGCAGGGCCCTGAGTTAAAAATTAGCGATCAAGCCTCGTTGGGTGAGCTGGACCCGGAGGCGATTCGCGAGGCTGCGTACACCGAGGGCCTGGCTCTGGGCGTAAAAGAAGGAGAAAAGCAGGGGGAGGCGAAGTTTGCTGCATCTATCGCGACCCTGGGTGCGTTGCTCGAAGGCATTCAGGAGCCTCTTCGAAAAATGGATGACGATTTGGCCAAGGCATTGTCGCTGCTGGTTGCAAAAATTGCGGTGCAATTAGTTCGTGGCCAATTGAGTGTTGACGAATCTATGCTGATGGAGCGTTTTCGTATTGTCGCTAACTCACTGCCCCAGTCAGACGCGATACCTACTTTGTTCTTATCCCCCTCAGATCATCAAATTGTCTCCAACCACTTTGAATCCACGAAAGGCGTCGACCAGGAAGAAGCCTGGGTACTCGAAATGAGCCCGGACCTCGAGCCGGGTGATTGTCGTATAGTTTCCGGTGATTCAGCGATCGAAGCCTTGCTGTTAAAAGAAGCGGAAGAGATTGTTTTAGCGGCGAATAAAAAAAGAGTTGCTTCGGATGAGTGATAAACAAGAGTCAGACTTCTTGCAGAGTCGTACCCAGAGAATAACTAGTCAGATAAGTCGATTGGGACAAAATATAGCTCCTCATCGGTATCAGGTCGAAGGTCGCCTTAGTAAGGTCGTTGGTCTTCGTCTCGAAGCAAGAGGGTGCCAGGCGCCTGTGGGCGGGCGGTGCCAGATCATTCCGCCGGTGGGTGCAGAAATCGATGCCGAGGTCGTGGGTTTCGCAGAAGATAAGATTTTTCTGATGCCTACCGATAGTGGGCTGGGGCTTACGCCGGAAGCGCGAGTTCTTCCTATTCCGCATAGCCAGAAGGCCGAGGTCGGTTTTCCGTTGCTTGGCCGAGTTATCGATGGAGCCGGTAACCCATTAGACAGTGCCGGCCCGATTATACTGGATCATGCCGTACCGCTTGCCGGTACGCCTATTAATCCACTATCCAAAGCTTCCATTGAGGAGCCTCTTGACGTGGGTATTCGCTCGATCAATGCGCTCCTAACGATAGGTCGGGGTCAACGACTGGGACTTTTTGCAGGCAGTGGTGTCGGTAAAAGTACGTTACTAGGACAAATGACCCGACATACCGAGGCTGAAATAGTTGTTGTTGGTCTAATCGGCGAACGAAGCCGTGAGGTACGTGATTTTATTCAACAGACGCTCGGGGCTGAAGGCATGAAGCGTGCCGTTGTGGTTGCGACGCCCGCTGATTCAGCACCCTTAGCGAGACTTCATGGTGCGATGAGAGCAACCGCGATCGCCGAATATTTTCGAGAACAGGGTAAAAACGTCCTGTTACTCATGGATTCGTTGACCCGTTTTGCGCAGGCCCAGCGCGAGATAGCGCTGAGCATTGGCGAGATGCCGGTTGCGAGAGGCTACCCGCCGTCAGTCTTCGCTAAATTACCGCAACTGGTCGAAAGAGCAGGTAACGGTGATGACCGCGGTGGTTCAATAACCGCTATTTATACCGTTTTGGCAGAGGGTGATGATCAGGACGACCCTATCGTTGATGCTGCACGAGCAATTCTAGATGGCCACATTGTTTTATCTCGAGGGCTAGCGGAATCAGGCCTTTATCCGGCTATCGACATTGAGTCTTCAGTGAGCAGATTGATGACACAAATTACTGATCCGGCACAGCAAAAGTCTGCGCAGAGGTTCCTGCAGCTCATGTCGACGTACACCCAAAACCAGGACTTGATCAATGTGGGGGCCTACAACCCGGGCACTGATGCAGAAATTGATATTGCTGTCTCAATGAGACGTCAGTTGCTGGATTTTTTACGACAAGGGGTTGACGACAGAATCGACATGGGTGCGAGCTGTGATGCGCTGGCTGCCTTGTATCATCAAAGTATTGGTCAATTAAACGAGGGCGTACATCATGACGCAGAGTAATCGATTAATGCAGTTGCTCGAAATCGAGCAAAGGCATGAGGAGCAAGCAGGCGAAATTCTGCAGAATTGTAAGCATTCCTATCAATTAGCGAGTGACATGCTCGAACAACTGGTTGAGCACAAAGAGCGCTATATGAGCAAATTGACCCGAAGTAGGTCCGTGGGAGCGACGCCGGAGGAGATGCGAAACTTTGCGAAATTCTTGTCGTCTATCGAAGAGGCGCTGCAGCAGCAGCAACGGCAAATCGATGCTGCATCAAGAGATTTAGAAAAGAGCCGTATGAACTGGCAAGCGAAGCATCAACGTTGTAGTTCGTTGAGCAAGTTGATCTCCCGTCATCAGAAAAAAGAAGCTGATGACCGCCGGAAGACCGCAGAGAGAAGACTTGATGAATCGTTCAGCACCAGGTTGCATCAAAGCGACGCTACTTAATTGGCCAACCTTGCTGTTGGCACGAATTCTGCTATTAACAAGTATACTTGTCGAGAACGATCATTATGCCTGAACTATTTATTGCGGGGTCAGCTTCAGTTACGTCGAATGAAGAGCCATTACAGCCGCAAAAAAAATCTGCCGAAGGGAACGATAGTTTCTCAAAACTGCTTGAGTCAGGTGTAGAAGAAACTAAAAAAAGTGTTGAATTACAAGAAGATAGCGTAATTTCCGCAGTGTCTGGCGATAACCGCGAAGTCACCGAAGCCGCTGTTGATGCTTCAGATGTAGTGAGTTTAGTGCCTGGCGATGTAGATGATGTAAACCTTATCAAGCCGTATATTGGTAGTCCCGATGAAAATAGCGGGAGGCAAAAATTGCCACCAGCCGGCGATTTCTTACCGCAAACCGGAGGGGTTGCACATGCAGCGCCCTTGGCCAGACCATTGCTCGAAGCAGAAGCAACACCCGCTGAGCTGACGATCAAGGACATAGACCCTGCTGTAGGATCATCATTGAATGCGGAAAGAACAATCCCCGAGTTGACGCTTAACGGGTCTTCACCGGAAGGGGCTGCTAACGCCGTTGGTACCGCTAGATTGGACACAAGTTCTATGTCGAAGCCGGTACCATCGATCGAGGCGACGCTGCGGGAAACTCTTCCTGTAGAGGGAAGAATGGCGACGAGTAGCCTGCAACCCAAGAGTCGCGTTGATGAACCGGTACTTAACTCCGCCAATTTTGCCGTTCCAACAGAGCGATCAGCGGGTGTGCAGCCAATTCCTGGCTTGATGGGTCAGATGGCAGGAAAGACCTTGGGAGCCGACAAATATGAGCCCGGAGCCCGAGAGTTGGCGCTATCTAGCCGATTTCTCTCTGCCGGACCGCCGATGCAACCCAGTGAGCCTAAGTCTGTGATTAAGGCTATAAGAGAAACAAGCCTGAACGACCTGCCCGTTGTGGGGACCCGGGGTTGGCTGAGTTCAGGTGATCAAGGCAGGATCCAGGTTGAGCGAGCAATTGGTTCTATAGAACAGAGCTTGCCTGTGCCACCAGCGATCGGTCGGAGTCAGCTAAATATGGCAGCGCCAGTCTTGGCTGACGCGGCAATGCTTGAATCACCAACAGTATTACCCCAGCAGGCGGCGCCAGCTTTATCTCATGCGGCGATGTTTGAATCACCAACAGCTTTAACCCAGCAAATAGCGTCAGCCTCGCCTCATGCGGCGATGTTTGAATCACCAACAGCTTTAGCCCAGCAAACAGCGCCAGCCTTGGTTACTGCATTAAAGTCTCCTTTTACCGTACCCAACACTCAGGTATGGGTCGGTGAAATGCGTGAAAAGATAGATATGGTCCTGGCCAGTCAGCGAAATGAAATTGAACTGAAACTTTCACCGGCGAATCTGGGCAAGATCGAAGTGCTGATTCGGCGGGACGATGACCAAACCGCGCTGACCTTCTTTGTTAAAAACCCAGAGGTTCGCGAAACGCTGGAGCAAGGACTTGCGAGATTGCATCGAAATCTCTCAGAGCAAGGTTTAACCATGGGCGATACGACCGTATCTGACCAGACTTTGGACGAGCACCGAGACTCGGAGTCTGTCAGGGCCCTCCCTGATGAAAGCAGCGAAGAAGTGGCTAACTCACTTCATTCTGATTTGCCGGGCTCTACTGCTGTCACCAGCACACCGATAGGGCTAGTCAACACCTGGGCCTGACGGGAACCCGTCTGGTCAACACCTGGGCCTGACGAGAATCCGTCTAGGCTGCCCCTGCCAGGTGTCGAATAATCGGCACCTGCCCCTCTGAAAATAGCTAACCTGCTGTTTTTAAACGAATATAATAGTGGCACGACAATTGCATTTAGTCTGATATGTATATTGTTCAAGTTGCTAGTAAAAAAATGCCAGTCGAATTATTCAAGGAGGAATGCCTGTGCGTTGGTTAATCATTATTGCGTTGTTGCTCGTCACTATCATCGTTGGTTTGGCAACTTTCGCTTACTTAGATCACGAGTTCCTGGGAGAAAACAACCCGTTCGCTGGAAAAGAGCTAACGGAAGAGGAGCTAAATGAGGCAAAACTAGATAAACGACCAATTATCTATATTGAAATCCCGCCAATAGTGATCAACTTTTTGTCAGCAAAAGGTTTGCGATATGTACAGATCACTATAACCGTGACGACTCGCGACCCCGAATCAAAAAAAGTACTTGAAGACAATAGGCCGCTGATCCAGAGCGTTGCGTTATCGACGATGTCTGGTTTCACCTTTAAAGAAATACTCGAGCAAGACAAAAAAAAGGAGCTTCTTGTGTTGGCCAGAGAAGCTTCTCTGCAACGTTTTCTAGCAAACAACATGGAGCCAGAGCTTGGGGAATTTCTCCTGACCGGTTTTGTGGTGCAGTGATATGAGCAACGAAAGCATTTTAAGCCCGGAAGAGAAGGACTCGCTGCTAGAGGAGATCGACAAACGACCGATCGATTCAACGGGCACTTATGTTGGTACCGATGGTACGCCCTATAACTTCGCATCTCCCTCTCATAATCTGTTGTCTTCAGTGCCTAGAATTGAGCAGGCAGTCGAACTGTTCTGCGAAAAGTTTGGCGCGAACGTTAGTAGGCTAATCCGGCACCATGCCGAGATCGATCAGGAAGAACTTAAGACCCCGTCGCTAAACGATTTTATGAGTAGTCTTCCTCCGGTGGCATATATTAGTTTTTGTAAAATCCCGCCCTTAAATGGCTATGCGCTTTTTGTTGTTGAATCTTTGCTGCTACACATTTGTGTGGACCGCTATTTTGGCGGTGAGGGCGAGGCTAAGAACTTTTCGGAGTCAAAGAAATATTCACCGCCAGCGGCGAAGCTTGTTGCTCAAATGAACGAAGGCTTCTTGGTAGAGCTGAAAGAAAGCCTCGCTGACATCATTGCTATCGAACCGTTTCAGGAATATTCCAATTCGAGCCCCGAACTAGCTTCATTGCCGATAGAAAATGAAGACGTCGCTCAGTTTACGTTCAATATTGGCTTCGCCGGAACCAGCGGCGCCTGCCACTTACTCATCCCTTTTTCGCTTGTTAAGGAGATCAAAGCTCATATCGAGAGTGAAGGTGATTCAGCTTCTCAGGTGGTGGACACTAACTGGCGAAATGCTATCGAAGCGACGTTACAGCAGACACAGGTAGAGCTAAAGGCCATCGCTCTCGAAAAAAAGATCCCCTTAGGAGACCTCGTGGGGATAAAGGTGGGTGATCTATTCCCTATTGGCCCACTAGGTGATGTCACATTAAAAGTCGGGAAGGTGGATTTGGCTGTTGGTGTGGCGGGAACTGCCGAAGGCCAAAACGCAGTGCAAATAACGCAAACCAGGCTCGCTTAACAAACCTCAGTCAAAGGATTTCTAATGGACAACGAACAGAGTAATGAGAACACAGGCAAAGCAGATACAGCTTCAGCGGTGGACCCACATCAAGGGGGGGCGAATAACCACACGGGGCTGGATCCGATACTAGACATACAAGTAAAGATGACCTTGGAAATCGGCAGTACCTCATTGCCTATCCGAGACCTCCTGAATTTGAGCCAAGGTTCATTGGTCACTCTGGACAGCCTGGTGGGGCAACCACATGACGTGCTTGTCAATGGCACGTTGATCGCAAAAGGTGAGGTAGTGGTCACAGATGAAAAATTTGCTATCCGGTTCACTGAGATCGTTAGCCCCAGTGAAAGAATCAAGAGTCTGACGTAGGACTGACGATGTTGACCTTAGTTTCTAAACTGTATGCCAAGAAACCCAAATCGAAAATATTTTTGGGCGCGTTGTTGAGTTTTTTGAGTACACCTCTGGTGGCGGCTCAAAATGAAGTTTTATCGCCGGTTAATCCGGCAAACATTATCCAAATGCTATTCGCTCTTTGCTTGGTCCTGGGGCTAATTGCCGCATTGGCTTGGCTCGTCAAGAGATTTGGACTCATTCAGGCGCCTAGTTCTTTGAGTATGCGCGTTCTCTCCAGCTTATCGCTGAGCGGAAAAGAACGTGTAGTGCTCGTAGAAGTTGGTGAGCAACAATTTCTTATTGGTGTTTCTCCTGGCCAAGTTAGCCGTCTTCATACCTTTGACGAGGCCGTTGTGAGCAGTAGCGAAAGACCACCAGCATTAACCGGGGTCTTACAAAATTTGTTTTCCAATGCATCCAGCGTGGAGTCATCAAAGTGAGCTACTTGTTGAAAATAAGTGTTTTGTTGTTGGGCGTGACGTTCATACCCAGTAGTTTCGCTGCAGATGCATTGGAATTGTTGACCATGAGCCCGGCAGATGACGGGACTCAAAGTTATTCGACGTCAGTGCAAGTGCTGCTTGTCATGACGATGCTGACAATTTTGCCGGCTCTCTTGATGACCATGACCTCTTTTACCCGAATTATTGTCGTGTTGGCGATACTCCGCCAGGCTCTGGGGACTGTTCAGACGCCATCTAACCAGATCCTGCTTGGCTTAGCGCTATTTACTTCCCTTTTCATCATGAAGCCTGTTTTTGAGCAAGCCTATGACAGCGGTATTTCTCCTTATCTTTCGTCAGAAATAACATTAGAGGTTGCGCTGGAAAGAGGGTTTGTGCCACTGCGTGAGTTCATGTTTGCCCAAACGAGAGAGACAGACTTGATGATGTTTTCGGAGTTGGCCGGAGAGGCACCTTTTGTTTCTCGCGAAGTGGTTCCTTTAACGGTACTGCTGCCGTCTTTCTTAACGAGCGAGCTAAAAACAGCTTTTCAAATCGGGTTTCTCATTTTCATACCATTTCTTGTTATCGACCTGGTGGTGGCGAGTGTATTGATGTCTATGGGGATGATGATGTTATCGCCAATGATTATTTCGTTGCCCTTCAAAATCATGCTGTTTGTACTTATTGACGGCTGGTCACTGGTTTTAGGTACGCTTGTAGCGAGTTTTTCTGGATGAATATTAATCGTCACAAAAGCATAAAAACGGAGCTGGTACATGAATCCTGAAATCGTGATGGATATCGGTAGGCACGCACTTTGGGTTACGGTCATGCTGGCTGCGCCCTTATTGCTTTCAGCCCTGACTGTAGGCTTGATCATTGGCCTGTTCCAGGCCGCGACACAAATTCAGGAACAGACGCTAAGCTTTATTCCTAAATTGATCTCTTTAGTCGTGGCGTTATTGGTCGGTGGCAATTGGATGATCAATACCCTGGTAGATTTCACCAAGCGCCTTTTCTTAGACATCCCGGGTTTAATAGGTTGATATGCACCTTTCCGCCGATGAAATGTTAGCGCTGGTCAATTCTCTCTATTGGCCGTTCGTTAGATTCAGCGCCCTGTTTGTTGTCGCACCGATTTTTGGCGCGCGGAATTTTCCTGTCCAGGCTCGCGTACTTTTAGCCCTGGCATTAGCATTCATGGTGAGGCCTTTTGTTGAAATTCCTGCGGGGATTAACGCTTTCAGTGTTCCCGGTATGCTGGTAACGGTGACGCAGGTTTTCATAGGTTTAACCATGGGTATCATTTTGCAGATGGTGTTTGCCGCTGTAGTCATCGCGGGGCAAACTATTGCGACCAGTATGGGGTTAGGTTTTGCCGCAACCGTCGACCCACAAAACGGCGTGCAGGTTCCTGTCGTCAGTCAGTATTTACTTATTCTTGCGACCCTTATATTCCTGTCCCTCAACGGGCACCTGATTTTAATAGAAACGTTGGTTAAGAGTTTTGAGCTTTTTCCTGTCAGTTTGCAGCCCTGGCCAGAAAACCTGCCTGGCCACGTAATGAATTGGATTAGTCACATTTTCTCTGGGGCATTGCTTCTCGCGTTGCCCAGTGTCGCAACAATTTTGCTAGTGAACATCGCGTTTGGCGTGATGACACGAACGGCGCCTCAAATTAATGTTTTTGCCGTCGGCTTTCCGATCACAATTGTCGTTGGTTTCATCATGATTCTGATCAGTTTGCCGACGATTACCCCGCTTCTCGAGGGTTTGCTTGAAGACTCTTTCGCCCTATCGTTGACGGTGCTGGGATAACACATGGCTGAAAACGAAAATTCGCAGGAAAAAACCGAAGAACCCACGCAAAAACGTTTAGACGACTCGAAGAAAAAGGGTCAGGTTGCAAGGTCCAAGGAGTTTAACGTTCTGCTGTGTCTGCTGGTCTCTGCCGTTCTAATGCTGATGACCGGAAACGCATTGATGAGCAACTTGATCGATTCAATGACCCAAGGCTTGTCGCTGAGCCCTGAGGTCACGAAAAACCCCGGACATCTTGCGGAGACGGTGATCTCAATCGCCAAGCCTGCTTTTCTGGGAGTTATCCCTCTTCTTACACTATCTATAGTCGCGATCTTTGCAGGCCCCTTGATAATAGGCGGATGGGCGATGAGTGCTGACAATATTACGCCAAAGTTCGAACGCTTCGATCCGATAAAAGGCTTGGGCAGGCTTTTTTCGATGAAGAGTCTGGTCGAATTGGGAAAGTCGATGTTGAAAGTTGTTTTGATCGCCAGTGTCGCCCTGGTAGTCGTTTATTCCATGTTGCCTGATTTTGTCAATCTGGTGAGTGGAACGCCGAGATCCTCGTTGGGCACGCTCGGAGAGTTGCTGTTGAAGGCCTTTTTCGCATTGAGCGCAGTTCTGGTTTTGATCGCCGCTATTGATGTTCCCTATCAACTTTGGCATCACAAAGATCAACTGATGATGACCCTGCAGGAAGTCAAGGACGAAATGAAAGAGAGCGAGGGTCGCCCCGAAGTAAGGAGTAAGCGGCGTCAAATGCAAATGGAATTGTCTGATAAACGCATGATGGAAGCGGTACCGACCGCCGATGTCATTATTACGAACCCGACGCACTATGCAGTCGCGCTTCGATATCAGGATGGTTTATCCAATGCGCCCATTGTGGTCGCTAAAGGACAGGATTGGATTGCATTAAAAATCCGCGAAGTTGCCAAAGCAAACGACGTGCCGATATTTGAAGCGCCACCATTGGCGCGTGCTCTCCATGGCATGGCGAAACTTAATCAGGAAATACCCGCAGACCTTTATGAGGCAGTGGCGCAGGTATTGGCTTACATCTACCAGTTGAAAACAATCACGAAATCTAAAGATAAACTGAAAAAGCCAACCACGTTTAATGTACCCGACACATATATGGAAAATGAAAAATGATTGCTAACCAGCTAACAGCTCCTACCGTTTCTTCCAGTATGTTATACGGTTTGGGCACGCCTCTGTTGATCGTGATGCTTTTAGCCATGATGGTGTTGCCACTCCCTGCTTTTGTGTTGGATATTCTTTTTACTTTTAATATTGCACTTGCGCTGATTGTGCTGCTTGCCGCGATTTATGCGTTAAGGCCGCTAGATTTTGGTGCGTTCCCGACAGTTTTGCTGATTGCAACATTGCTCAGGCTGGGCTTGAACCTTGCCTCTACTCGAGTGGTTCTCATGTATGGGCACGAGGGCCCAGGAGCTGCAGGGCAGGTGATTGAGGCTTTCGGTAGCTTTGTGGTTGGGGGCAATTATGCCGTCGGTCTGGTGGTATTCGCTATTTTGGTGATTATTAATTTTATTGTTGTCACCAAGGGAACGGGTCGAGTATCCGAAGTTACAGCCAGGTTCACTCTTGATGCCATGCCGGGTAAACAAATGTCGATCGATGCGGACCTTAACGCAGGCGCCATTTCTCAAGAAGAGGCGCGTATAAGAAGGGCGGATATTTCGAAAGAAGCAGATTTTTACGGAGCGATGGACGGTGCTAGTAAGTTTGTGCGTGGCGACGCTATTGCCGGAATTTTGATTTTGTTCATCAATATTGCAGGTGGCTTGATTATCGGGATGGTACAACATGACCTGTCTCTAGATGTTGCTGCAGAAAACTACATCCTGCTAACGATCGGAGATGGTCTGGTTGCTCAAGTACCCTCGCTGCTGTTATCAACAGCCACGGCGATCGCCGTCACACGGATCTCGGATCCTGCTGAAATGGGTTCTCAAATACTGAGTCAGCTGCTGAACACTCCAAAGCCTTTATTCGTCGCCGCGATAATTCTCGGGACGCTTGGTCTGGTTCCTGGGATGCCGAATGTGCCTTTCCTCGGATTAGCCATGGCTCTTGCCGGTATTGGCTATGTGGTTTCGAAAAAAGACGTTGCAAGCCCCGAAATGGCCGACGACCTGATTGCAGAAAAGCCCGTCGAAGATGAAACCCTGGAGTTGGGTTGGCAGGACGTACCGACCTTGGACGTGATTGGTCTGGAGGTCGGTTACCGTCTGATTCCACTCGTCGATAAAGGACAGGGTGGTGAGTTACTGACACGTATTCGTGGTATTCGCAAAAAACTTAGCGAGGATCTGGGCTTTCTTATTCAACCCGTTCACATAAAAGACAACCTGGAGCTGGACCCCCAAAGCTATAAGATTGCGTTGATGGGTGTTCCTTACGCAAGCGGTACGGTCTACCCGGGTAAAGAAATGGCCTTAAATGCTGGTCAAGTTTTCGGTGAAATCAAGGGCATCGCTGCCAAAGACCCTACATTCGGCCTTGATACTGTTTGGATAGACCCAGGGCAAAGAGAGGAGGCTCAGTCGCTGGGCTATACAGTGGTGGATGCGAGTACCGTGGTTGCCACGCATTTAAGCCAGGTTCTTAAGTCGAATGCTGCGAAATTTTTAGGTCACGATGAAGTCCAGCAACTTCTTGATGGTTTGGCAGGTGTCTCTCCGAAATTGGTCGAAAGCCTTGTGCCTGATCTCGTTAGCCTTGGTGGTGTTTTAAAAGTTATGCAGAATTTGCTCGAGGAAGGTGTCCCTATTAAAGATGTTCGATCGATTGCCGAAGCATTGGCAGAAGGAGCGTCAAAGAGTCAAGATCCCGACACCCTAACAGGAACCGCAAGAATTGCTCTATCTCGCTCTATCTATAATGAAATCAACGGGTTAGAGAGCGGTTTGGATGTCATGTGTCTGGCCCCGGAGTTGGAACAGATATTGCATGAATCAGTGGGTGGGGTTCAGTCCGCCGGAGGCCTTGAACCTAACTTAGCAGAAAGGATGTTGGCGCAGATCAATGAGAATACAGCAACAATGGAAGCACAAGGCAAGACGCCAGTATTACTGGTCGCGTCGACGTTTCGATTGTGGTTATCTCGCTTACTTCGTAGCAACAATCCAGGCCTATATGTTTTGGCCTATGAGGAAATCCCGGCAGACAAGCAGATTAAAGTCGTGGTGACAGTTGGAAACTAAACTCGACAGATAACACCACCTAGCAGAATGAAAACGGAGTGATGAATGGAAATTAGGCGTTTCAAAGGTAACGACATGAGAGAGGGGATGCAACAAGTCCGAAGCTGTCTCGGGGACGAGGCTATTATTCTGTCTACTCGCTCGGTCGGTGACCAAATCGAAATACTGGCCTCCACCGAGAGTGACGTGCTCGCTATCGCCAAGGAGGAGCACTTTCCTAAGCCCGTCGTCGAATCCGAAGAAGCACAAAGCACAGAAAGTGACAGGTCGTCTCAATTTCTGGGAGAGGAGAAGCTGGCGCATCTGGAAACAGAGATAGTCGAACTTAAGAATATGCTTTGTCAGGAGTTAGGGCGACTTCAGAGGTTTCCGGAACCGGTTTCAGGACATCCGGATTCGCTGGTAACACGTCTCGTGAATACCGGCATGTCCCACTCGTATGCGCAAGAGCTAACCGCAACTTGGCGGCCAAAACCAACGACCATGGGCCAACTGGGTGCACGCTTGTCCGCATTGATTTCGTCATGCGATGAAGAGTGCGTCAGTGAATCGGGTATACATGCGTTTATCGGTGCCTCAGGCGCCGGTAAAACAACCACAGTCGCTAAGCTAGCGGCTCGATATGCATTGAAATATGACCGAAAGGATATCGTCTTGATCAGCACCGACCGATTTAAGATTGGTGGTCAAGATAAGCTAGAGGGCTATGGGCAGCTATTGCAGATCGATGTGATGGCAGCTAACAGCGTCCAGGAACTGTCAAAGTTGCTACGCAAATACAATAACCGGCGAATGATATTAATCGACACGGGGGGCATGACGCGCCATAAACGCGACGAGCTGCTTTTCAAGTATCTCGGTGGAGCTACTGTAAATGGCAGGAAAATACAAAATACCCTTGTGGCTTCCTCATCCAGTCAACAGAATCAGCAGGATCTCATTATCGAATCATTTGGTCGGGAAAACCTGTCATCTGTGGTGTTAACCAAGACAGACGAAGCGATAACTCTGGGGGCTGCGCTATCAACGCTTACCAGGCACCGGCTACCTCTGGCTTATCAGGGAAATGGCCAGGGGCTATCGGATTTGGTGCTTCCTGATGTAAGAGAGCTGGTCCAGTCTTTTTTGCAGGGTTTTCAATCTAAAGCCAAAATAGAAATGCAGCATGTAGAGAGCATATCGTAATGGATCCAGCTCACTTACCCTCACAAACATCTTTGCCGCGTGTTATCTGTGTCACGAGCGGCAAGGGCGGCGTTGGTAAAACCAATGTCGCGGTCAACCTTGGAGTTTCTTTGAGTAAGCAGGGTAAAAAGGTTTTGCTTCTGGATGCTGATCTGGGACTTGCGAATATCGATGTCTTGCTAGGTTTGAAGCCTCAATATACGTTGCACGATGTCTTGTCGGGCGAGCGGTCTATTCAAGATATCATCATAGACGGGCCTGATAACCTCCGCATCATTCCAGCTAGTTCTGGCATTGAGTTAATGAGCAACTTGTCTCATGCCCAGCAAGCCAGGCTCATTCAGGCGGTCTCTGATCTTGATATCCAAATTGATTATTTGATTGTTGATACCGCAGCAGGGATTGCCAAGGATGTGATGGCATTTGCTTCAGCTAGTCAGGATGTGTTGGTCGTGATGGCAGATGAACCCGCGTCGCTTGCCGATGCCTACGCCTTGATCAAAGTGATGAGCAAAAGTCATGCGGTAAAGCGATTTAATATCCTATGCAATATGGTTTCCAATGAATTAGCAGGCAGAGCACTGTTCGATCGGCTGGTGAGCACTACCGATAAGTTTCTCCAGGTTAGTTTGACACACCTGGGCTCGATACCTGCGGATGACTATTTACGCAAGGCTGTCAGGACCCGTAGCGCAGTGGTCAGCGCTTACCCAAACTGCTCGGCTAGCAAATGTTTCAGACGCCATGCTGAATCGATAGACAATTGGCAACATCAGGATCTGTCAGGCGGCATTCAGTTCTTTTTTGAACGCTTTTTGCAAGTAGAGAACTGATCATGGATCCGACCGCCGTTTATACCGAGGCAGTAAAGCAGCTCGATCATGAGAAGATTGAGAAGAGCATACCTCTGGTTAAAAGAATCGCTTTACATATGAAGGCTCGGTTGCCCGATCATATTGAGCTTGATGATCTGGAACAATCCGGAATGGTTGGATTGATTGACGCGGCTCGAAACTACGTTTCCGGAAAGGGTGCCAGCTTTGAAACCTACGCTGGTACTCGCATAAAGGGTGCGATGATCGACGAACTCCGGCGCCTGTCATGGGCCCCTCGATCAGTGTATAGCAAAGTGAGAGAAATTAATGAGGCTATCCAGGCTGTCGAGAGCAGAGAAAATCGAGCCGGCACCGACAGGGAAATAGCCGAATTCCTGAATGTGCCAATCGAGGAGTATCAAGCGGCTCTCGCAGCAACAGCGGGTTGTCAATTGCTTTTCATGGAAGATAGGCAGGAAGAAGTCGAGGAACAAACGGCATCCGAGCATCTCAATCCTGTCGATATTCTTCAGGACGACAGTTTCAGGGACTTATTGGCGCTTGAGATTGATTCGTTACCCGAAAAAGAAAACCTGGTGATGGCACTTTACTATCAGGAAGAAATGAACCTGAAAGAGATAGGTAAAATCCTGGAAGTCAGCGAATCCAGGATTAGTCAAATTCATAGCCAGGCACTGGCGCGATTGCGATCGAAAATGAGCGACTGGGTGAAAGAGAGTTAACATGGATTTTTTAACGATTATAGGCATCGCAGTGGCTATGACGGGCATTTTTTATGGCCATCAATTGGAAGGTGGTGACGCTATAGGTGTTCTTTCTCATCCGATGTCCTACGTGATCATTCTTGGCGGTACGATTGGCGCTACCTTGACGCAAACACCACTGCCTCACCTTATCCGAACGATCAAGTTAACACCCTGGCTGATTAAGCCCCCGTCTAATGATTACCCGGCGATGATAGGCGAGATTGTTGAATGGTCGCAAACCGCCAGAAAGGAAGGTTTGCTCGCGCTGGAAGACAAACTTGAGACGGTTACAGACCCCTTTACCAGGAAAGGCCTGCAAATGCTCGCCTCTGCTCGTGAACCGCAGGCGATAAGGGCTACTCTAGAAGCGGAACTCGATGCAATCGAAGAACTGAATATGTCGGCTAGTAAGTTTTATGAAGCGGCTGGCGCCTTTGCACCGACGATCGGCATTATTGGCGCTGTAATGGGACTCATCATGATTATGTCTGACCTCACAGATCCCAGTAAGCTGGGCGTTGGTATCGCCGCTGCATTTGTTGCGACAATCTACGGGTTGATGTTTGCCAATGTGTTTTTTTTGCCGATGGGGGTCAAGCTGAAAGTTTATATCCTGGCACAGTCTAAATACCGTGAGCTCATCATCGAAGGGCTACTGCTCATCGCCGGAGGAGAAAACCCTAGATTTATCGAAGAGCAATTGAGTAGTTATGTTGCCGAATAATTGTGATCTCTTGTGGTGAGAAAGTTGGGCGAAAGCGCTGATGACTATTGCAATGGAAAGTAGAGATGGCCAGGAAAAAACGACCTGAAGAACATGTTAATCACGAAAGGTGGCTGATCTCCTACGCAGACTTCATCACGTTGCTGTTCGCTTTTTTTACTGTGATGTACGCAATTTCTGTGGTCAACGAGGGTAAGTTCAAAGTGTTGTCGGATTCTCTCCAGGCTGCATTTAACGACCCTACACGATCCCTGGCTCCGATACAGATCGGCGAATTAGTGCGGGCTCCAATAGATATGAAGGACAGTATTCGTGCGGAAAGCAAGCCGGTTGTCGCTGATATATCAGCGGATAGATATCTTGTTTATCATCTCCCTGAACCTGAGGACATTGACGAAATCACGGAGGAGCTCCGGGTATTGGCGGCAGAAATTGAAGAGGTGCTGGCTGAATATATAGAGCGCGGAGAAGTAAATGTCCTTTTAGAAAATCTCTGGATAGAGATCGAAATGACAGAACAAATGCTTTTCGATAGTGGCAGCGACAAGCTTTATGAATCCGCATTTCCCGTTTTGGATGGTTTGTCCGAGACGCTCCGGGAAAAAACGAACAAGATCCACGTTGAAGGGTTTACCGACAACATGCCCATCAATACCAAGCGCTTTCCTTCTAACTGGGAATTGTCCGGTGCCAGAGCAACGACTGTTGTCAGGCGCCTGGAATCTAAAGATGTCAATCCCACGCGGCTCGCAGCGATTGGTTATGGCGAACATCAGCCAATTGCAGACAATACAACGATTGAGGGACGTGCAAAGAATAGACGCGTAGTCGTGGTGGTATTGGCGGAGTTTGATCGGGATCAGGAAACGCTCAATAAATTCGAAAAAGTAAAAGGCAACGTCTCAAGTACCGATATTGCAAATTACTTGTCAAACCCGAAGGACGAATCTGGAGAGGCAGTGGCAAGTGAAACCTTGCCAAAAAATCAGCCTGTCGAAATAGATCCTTCTACCAGTGAAGCCTTGCCAGCGAGCTCAGCATCTCAGAGCAACGCACCGAACCCTGAAACAGGATACTCTCAATGATCAAGAAGCTTTCTGGTGTCTTGTTTTCATATCTGGCGATGACGGTAGCGTTGGCGGAAGACCCGCCAGAATCAGAGCCCTCCTCGGACACCGTCGTACCCATCGAGACTGTCGAAATCCCAGATGCTTCGGGGGAGCTTTTGCTGCCTGGGGGTGGCGTCTATCGCGGTGAGATCTTCGAACACATGCCTCAGGGTAAAGGAACCATTAGCTATTCCAATGGCGAACAATACGAGGGCCATTTTCTGGACGGCAAAAAAACAGGGGAAGGGACGCTGAGGCTCGTGACTGGGGATCAACTGTCTGCTTTTTGGGTTGATGATCGTCGTATGGGGGATGTTAGCTATCGTTTCGCAGATGGCCGAGTTTATCAGGGCGAATTGAAAGCTAAAAAAGCACATGGTTACGGCGTGATGAATTATCCATCAGGAGAAACCTATACGGGTTACTGGGCAGAGGGAGTGCGCCAGGGTATGGGATTGCTGGAGGAAAACGGTCGAAGCTTTATCGGCGCCTTTGCCAATAATCAGCGATATGGTAAGGGGTATGAGGCAGTGGCCAATGGTTCTGGAAAAGCAGTGTGGTGCGAGAATGGAGAGTGTTCGTCTTCTCTATATATCAGATTTGCCTATTTTTTATCTCGACTCAGGCTGGATAAAGATGAGGTGCCATTTAAACCCTAAATCAGTGAAAACTCTAGAATGATGTGCACTCTTCTGTTCTTGGCTCGACCCATGGCTGTGGCATTAGACGCTATCGGTACAGTGTCTGCGTGACCTACGACCTGTAGTCGAGAAGAAGAGATGCCTTCCTGGACCATTAAACGAGCGACGCTCGCGCTCCGCGCTGAGGATAGCTCCCAGTTAGACGGGAATATGTGGTTTGAGATGGGTTGGTCATCTGTATGACCTTCAATAGAGATAACGTAATCACCCACAAGTATCGGCGCGATTGCGCGTAACACTTCCGCGCCGTTGCCATTTAGCGCTGCCTGACCATTAGCAAAAAGAGTGCTCCCCTCGATAATGAGTTCAATTTTTTTCGCCTGGAGGTCAAGGGTGATGTCGCTTTCGAGTCCCGCAACCTCAAGTTGCTGTGTCAGCGTTGCCATTTGTGATTGTGCCAACTGGTCTGAGGCAGTTGAGGGGTCTGTTTTCTTGCTGGGGCCGGACATTGACTCCGCGATTATTGTTTTAGCTTCGCTAAATTTTTCCGGTGTAAAAGTAGCGAAACTGGTCAAAATCACAAAAAATGCCAGGAGCAACGTGATGGTGTCGGCATAAGTTGTCATCCAGTCATCCTCATCTCGCTCGATGGCCCTGCTATGCGAACGTATTCTGGTTGGTTTTTTCATGTTTTGGCGAGCCTTTGTATGTTGGTTCTCTGACATTTTTATCGATGGCTGACTAGCTGGTCTGATGTGCACAAAGACCTGAGCATTTCTTTTATGTAGGTCGGGTTGCGATTCTCACTGATCAATTCAATTGCTTTCAATTCTAATCCAAATAATTCGGTCGCTGATTCAACTCGATTTTCAAGGATGAGTGCATAAGGCTTGAAAATCAGATTAGCCAGTACGACACCGTAAAAAGTTGTGATTAGAGCAACAGCCATGTTGAAGCCCAGTTGAGAGAAATCGCTTCCGTCCATGCTGGCCAGCATGTTAACCAGCCCAAGTAGTGTGCCCACCATGCCGAAGGCGGGCGCTGCACTCGCCATTTGTCGCAGTATGGCTGCTTCCTGATGTTTGTGGTCTTGCGATTGTTGAATCCTCCACTCCAGAGTAGTGATCAAGCCTTCGGAGTCTGTTCCATCGACGAGCAGTTGCATCCCTTCTTTCAAAAAAGGGCTATTAACTTTTAGTAAGTGTTGTTCTAGCTGTCTTAGATCGCCTAAACGATATAGTTTGCTCAAGTTAGCTATCTCTTTTAGGTCTAGCCCGTTCTCTTCTCGGCCAAAAAAAGCATCGGTGAGAGACTTCTTAAGACGCATTAAGCGTTGGAAGGGATTGCTCACCAACACTGCTGACAGCGTCCCGCCGATGACGACCAGTAAACCGGGAAAGTTTAAGTAAATCATGGCGTCCTTAGCCGTCATGGTGACGGCTAGACCGACGATGGCGCATCCGCTGATAAACCCCAGGAGTGGCAATGCTTTGCGGGAGCCTGACTGGTTCTCCGAGGTAAACACAGCCTTGCTATTTTCGTTCGAGCGATTGTCATGAGGCCGCTTGGTGAATTGTTCTGCGGGAATATCCGGGACACTGGCTAAACGGTTCATGTTATTTTGCATAGAGGTCATCCAGGTCATGTGGGTTTTGATAAGGCATACACGAACAATAAAAGTCCAAGGTAAGCGCTGATAGGATGCTAAGTAACGGTATGTAACTATTAGTAATCGTTTGTTATGAATGATGCCTGAATCGTTCTAGCAAACGACCTTCGCCTGTATAGGTTTAGCGCGGGCGAAGTGCAGCTGAACGAGCGAGTTTGCTGGCTGGTGCGTAATTTGGCCGCAGTCCCTACAGGCGCCTGCTGCGGGTAAATCAGCTGGGGGTTCTGTGGCGCGGGGAAATTTTTGTGGGTTGTCTGGATCGGGTTGCGAAAATTAAAGCGACTTACTTATAGTGATACGCGGTCTCTTTCGGGAAAGGCCCGCCATGGGTTTGTTACACATTCCATCTAGCGGCCATGCCAGACTCCCGGTTCGTCGATCTGACAAGTCTGGTTCTGTTAGCTAGTGAAGCTGGTAGCTGCAGGTAGCTAGGGAACCAGTGACACTAACAGGGCAATGAGTAAAAACGCATTCAGCCAAATAGAAATCGCGATCCAATTAGTTTTTTTTGACTTTTTTTGTGCCAAAAATTTGTCGTTTTTTGCCCGCAGAGCAGCCTGTCTAATGTGACGTTGTTTGTTCAACTCTGCAAGCGTTTCCTTGGTTACCCATTCTTTTTTGCCCGAAGACCTGCGAATTTCGACAAGTTTTCGAGTCGAATCGTCTAAAAGTAAAGTTTGAGAACTCATTTTTCTTGTTTCCTGGTTAAATGGTCTGGCACAGGTACTGCAAAAAACGTGCCGCTTTCTATGCCTACCAACTGCACTAGTGCTTGCTAGACTTTTAGTTGTTCTGACTAGTTATCGTCCAGGCTCAGGTTTTCTTTAGCTTTTTTCGTATTTTATTTTGATCCTGGGGCTTCCTGCCCCATATTGCCCCTGGTGATTGATATAGGATTTGGAGTCACCTCGGGACAAGCGGAGCGTTATAACCCGATCTCACTTCGGGCAAACCGAATAACAGGCGGTCGATTAGCGATTGCAGAAGGCATCGTTGCACTAAGTCCGGCCTCATCGTTAGCGTCATGCCCGCGTATTTCAAACAGACCGCACCTTTCCTCGTGACCGCAGAGGGAATATTCGGCATGGTTTGAACTCACAAAGTAGGGTTTCAGCGCATTTATCATGGTTTCAGAGCACCTGGTTAGCCCCGGTTGAAAGCTGAGCAGGGGGCACAAGCTATTTCGGAACAAATCGTCTCGTAATTTCTGGAATAAAAGCGAACAAAAAGCTAAAGAAAGGCGCAGGCGGGCCGTTAACCACTTCGGAACCTACAAAAACCGCTGCGAAAAGCCTTCGCGGCCGATAGGTGAAGAGAAGAGGGAAATGAAAATGAAAATGAAAATGAAAATGAAAATGAAACTCAAGCAAGCGGCCTTGGCGATTGCGATATATACGATGACGGTAAATGTCTTCGCAGCGTCGAATGGATCAGTGTCAGCGACCAGTAGTACTGCGACCCTTTTAGTGTCAATGGAAGTCAAGGACATGATCCAGATTACGTCTGATGACGCTTCAGATGCGGCTTTCACGTTTGCTGACGCCACAATTAGTGATTTAGCGGGAGATGGTGTGGAAACGGCCGTTAAAAGGTCTGGTGCAGAAGAGTTTTGTGTTTTTGTAAACGGCGGTGGTGGATACCAGCTGACCATTAGTGATAGCAATACTGCGGTTACGAGTGGAGTCTTCAATCTTGCTTCCACGACGAATGGCGTCACTGACAACATTCCTTTTCAAGTAACCTACACCGCTGCGGGTAAGGATGCGACACAAGCGAAACTCACGGCTCGTGGCACGAACGCGGTCGATGGCGCTACGGTGACGGGGTTTGCCGGTTACAGTGCTCAATTTTGTGAGGGAAACAATAACCTTGCAATTTGGGTGGATCTTCTCGAGAGCGATATGCTGAACGCGGATACCGCCGAATACTCCACGACGCTGTCTTTCCTGGTTGCCGTAGAATAGCGCCAGCCTGGGATAAGACCGCTAATTCGTGGTCGTCAGAAGAGCCCGACAGTGGATGGCTGGTTCGGCAAATGGACTGAAGATCCTCACCCGCAATGGGGAGCCAATGAGCCGGCAAAGGAAAGCTGCTGTAGGCTTTTAGGATACCGCAGAGATTAGGCAGCGTTGATCGTAGCTGTGTAGATAGTAGCTAGAGTAGATAGTAGCTAGAGTAGATAGTAGCTAGTGTAGGTAGTAGGTAGTGTAGATTTACGCTGCCAAAGAACGATGAAGGAGGAAACCCCAGGCCCGTCGTCCTGAAGTGTTGCCGTTTATCGGGATGTACATGTGAAAAAAGTAACGATCTAGTCGTTTGTCAACGCAACTAAAAGCTGGTGAGTACCACCTGGCGCCGATATTGCTTTGATCTCGCCTTGAAGCCATCGAAGAGATGAGGGACGATGTACTGGCGAATCAAGCCTTTGTACATTCGCATTTGATGTTAGATTTCACGACGCCGGTAGATTATGAAGCCAGCCCTATCAAAAGGTCCTAAACTGGTCGGCCACTCCGGGGGTGAGCAAGCCGTCGTTCCCACCGATCGTCCGAAAAACTTACCGGTGTTTTGTTCACGGCAATGCATATGGGCAGTGGCAGCGTGCATGTCAGTCATGAGTTCCATGGCGCTGGCCTCCGGTTTTACTTTGGATATACCCAACGTTACCTTCAGCAATTGGTCGGACGATGGCGCAGTGCAGGAGGTGGTAGATGACTGCGCCTACTCCTGGAGCGGTAATTCAAAGAAAAAGTACGAATTTTCTATTGCAGATGCGAATTCTTCTGACTTTTATATTTACTACCAGGGTGTCACAAGCAACACCGGCAACAAACGAATTCCAGTCTCGTTTTCAAGCCGTTGGAGAAACGCTGACAGTAACAATGCAAATAACAGGACCTGGAAAGTTTGGAGAGTTCATACGCCCAATCAATCACCCGATTCCAATTATAGGGGGACGAGACCGAATAGGGATTGCCGAAACGAGCCGACGAACCTGGAGCTGGAGGTCAATATTGGGGAAACAGACCTTGAAAATGCCTATGGCGGTGCCTACTCAAGCACATTCAGCGTCAGCGGAGTAAATCAAAACGGTCTGACTCTTTCGGATACTTTTACAGTGTCAATAAATGTAGAGGCCGATGACTATGTCAGGGTATCTGGTATGGATGACCTGGCATTCACCAGCAACTTTGTAAACGCAGTACAAGCGGATGAGACCTTTTGTATTTACTCGACGCTAACCAACTACGATATCAATATATCTGCACCCAATTCGACCAATGGCCAGTTTGCGCTGCTGGATTCCAGTGGGAGTGGTGCGCTATTGCCGGTTTCAGTTCAGTTTGCCGACAATACAACAGGTACTGGTCTCGAAAACGTAACACCAGCGGCACCGACCGTAGACGGCCAGGGAAACAATTCCTCAGATAGCTGCGGAGGGGTAAACAATGCCATGCTCCGATATAGCGTGACAGCCGATGCGGTGTCGGGCTCAGCGACCGGTACTTATTCGACAACGTTTACGCTAGTCGTATCGCCGCCATGACATCGGCCTGCCACTTGTTTGTAAATTGGGTTCTTTCGCTTTTGAGGGCTGCTGTGCTCGGTAGTGTTGTTCTGGCCGCCGTAACCTCTGCCCATGCTGCGACCGATGGGGCGCTCGATAGTGTCAGCAGCACTGCGACCCTTTCAATAACGATACAGGTCTATCAACGTCCGGTAGTCCCTTCTGTGATCGTTCCCGAAGGCTTTTTCGCTGAGGCAGAGACAGGTGCAAGCGACGCCAATGTGGGGGAGGCCGAGACAGTTGCGAGCGCCGACAGTATAGAGGAGGCAGAGACAGTGGCGAGCGCCGACAGTAAAGGCGAAAGTGATAGTGGAGAGAGTAAGAAGGGAGAGAGTAAGAAGGGAGAGAGTAAGAAGGGAGAGAGTAAGAAGGGAGAGAGTAAGAAGGGAGAGAGTAAGAAGGCCGCAAGTCTGGCAGATGCTGCCAATCGCGTGGATAGTGACGTCGAAGTATTTTATATCGATGACCCGAAAATGCAGAGCTGGTTTGCGAACAAAATCAAGAAGGAAGGCGAAGCAACTCTATCGCTTTGTATGCCAAAGAATAGCGGCGGGCAATTTGTGGCGGTTGGTGATTCCGCGGGAGGCACATCGGATTTTGTTCAAGCGGGTTCCTCCCCGGGAAGTTACACCATCACCGTCACGGCCGGCGCCAGCAAGTGCCCCGGTGGGGCTATTGCAACGAAGGTTCAGGTGACTATGATAACAACTGACCCTAATAGTCCATCAGGCAGTGAGCCAAAGCAGTTGATATCAG
>Ga0208971_1000079_pt1 | contig 67696 bp, 62 predicted proteins | sample AOAMet1_18_M0_10_2_FD_188229 | JGI IMG/M metagenome (GOLD analysis project Ga0208971, IMG submission 188229) | Ammonia-oxidizing marine microbial communities from Monterey Bay, California, USA - CAN11_18_M0_10 (SPAdes) | ecosystem: Environmental > Aquatic > Marine > Intertidal zone | place...
TCTCTCAGTGGTGGTGGCAGCCTAACCGCCAATCGCATTGACGTGCCCGCTGATATTTCTTCAGCGGCGTTCTTTATGGTCGCCGCAGCCATAGTGCGCGGGTCCGATATTACGCTGCGCCATGTGGGCGTAAACCCCACTCGCGTTGGCGTTATTAATATTCTGCGCCAGATGGGCACCAGCATAGAGCTGTCCAATGAAATTGAAGTGGGCGGCGAACCGGTCGCTGATATTCGCGTGCGCTACGCGCCGCTAAAAGGCATTAATATTCCCGAGGATCAGATACCACTAGCCATCGACGAATTCCCAGTACTGTTTGTTGCTGCGGCCTGTGCCGACGGCGTAACAGTATTAACTGGCGCCGAAGAGCTGCGGGTAAAAGAGAGCGACCGTATCCAAAGCATGGCCGATGGTCTTGTAACATTGGGAATCGATGCCCAGTCCACAGCCGATGGTATTCGTATTCAGGGCGGCCAGCTTGGCAGTGGCACTGTCCACAGCCACGATGATCACCGTATAGCCATGGCCTTTGCCATTGCCGGATTGCGTGCAGCGGGTGAGATTGAAATTATCGAATGCAACAATATTGCCACATCATTCCCCGGCTTTGTCGATCTGGCGAGGGCGATCGGTTTGAGCATTGGCGTTGAGACTCAGGAGTCCTAAATGGCCGCCGCTATCGACCCTGTGATCATCACCATCGACGGCCCCAGTGGAGCCGGCAAAGGCACTATCAGTCGCATAGTGGCTAAGAAACTCGGCTTTTATTATCTGGATAGCGGAGCACTCTACCGTCTTTTGGGACTTTCAGCTGTGCGCCACCAGATCAGTGTCGACAGTGAAAAGGGCCTGATGGCCCTGGCTGAGCATATGGATATTCGCTTCGAGACAGAAAGTAATGGCCAGTTTAAAGTCTACCTCGAAGGGGAAGATGTGAGCCTTGAACTGCGCACGGAGGAAACCGGTCTGTTGGCCTCCAAAGTGGCTCAGTTTCCAGGAGTCCGTTTGGCACTATTAAAGCGCCAGCGGATGTTCGCCAGAACCCCAGGTTTGGTGGCTGATGGCCGCGATATGGGCACTGAGGTTTTCCCCGCTGCCGGGTTAAAAATATACCTCACCGCAAGCGCTGAAGAGCGCGCCAATCGACGCTACAAAGAGTTGCTTGAAAAGGGCGAAGATGTTAGTCTGCCCGCCCTCGTGGAGCAGGTGCGCTCTCGGGATGAAAGAGATATGAGTCGCGATGCTTCACCGCTGAGACCAGCAGATGATGCAATTGAGTTAGACACCTCGACCATGTCGATTCAGCAGGTAACAGATCAAGTGCTTAATATCCTGTCTGTTAAAGGCATCAAGTAGTTGATAGTCGTTTAGTAGTTGCAGTACAGAATTTAGAAATTCAACACCAAACGGGCAACGCAGCAATCGCCAGCTTTTATTGCTGTAGGCCTTTATTTTAACTGACCCGTGTAAACTGGCCGCGCGGAAAAAAGAGACTGACCTAGCAGTTCTTCTGTCATGTCTCTGTCAAAAATCAGGTACAAACCATGAGCGAAAATTTCGCAGATCTATTTGAAGAAAGTCTATTAACCGTTGAGATGAACCCCGGCGCCATCATTACTGGCGTAATTATCGATATCGATAAAGACTGGGTAACAGTCCATGCTGGACTGAAGTCTGAAGGTGTTATTTCGATTGACCAATTTTATGACGAGAAAGGCGTACTCGAAGTTGCCGTTGGCGACGAAGTACAGGTTGCTCTCGAAGCCGTTGAAGATGGTTTCGGTGCTACTAAGCTTTCCCGCGAAAAAGCCCGTCGCGCAGAATCCTGGATCGAACTTGAAGCAGCTCACAAAGCTGACGAAGTTGTTATCGGTGTTATCAGCGGCAAGGTTAAAGGTGGATTTACTGTTGATGTTCGCGGCTTGCGCGCGTTCCTTCCAGGTTCACTGGTTGATGTTCGTCCACTGCGTGAGATTACTCACCTTGAGAACATCGAATTAGAATTTAAAGTTATCAAACTCGATCCTAAGCGCAACAACGTTGTTGTTAGCCGTCGTGCCGTAATGGAGAGTGCAAACTCTGTAGAACGTGAAGAACTGCTGGCCAACCTTGAAGAGGGCGCATCACTCAAAGGTGTTATTAAGAACCTTACTGATTACGGCGCGTTCGTTGATCTGGGTGGAATCGATGGTCTGTTGCACATCACTGATATGTCTTGGAAGCGCATCAAGCATCCTTCTGAGATGATCAATGTCGGCGACGAGATTGACGTTAAAGTCCTTAAGTTTGATCGCGAGCGTAACCGCGTATCACTGGGTATGAAGCAGATGGGTGAAGATCCTTGGGGCGACATCAAAGGTCGTTACCCAGAGGGCGCACGTGCTAAAGCTAAGATCACTAACCTCACTGACTACGGTTGTTTTGCTGAGTTGGAAGACGGCGTTGAAGGTCTGGTTCACGTTTCTGAAATGGATTGGACTAACAAAAATGTTCACCCATCCAAGATCGTTAATCTGGGCGACGAAGTTGAAGTTATGGTTCTGGATATCGACGAAGAACGTCGTCGTATCTCGCTGGGTATCAAGCAGTGTCACACCAACCCTTGGGATGACTTTGCCACTACTATGGTTAAAGGCGACAAGATTTCAGGCAAGATCAAGTCAATCACTGACTTCGGTATCTTTATCGGCCTAGACGGCGGCATCGACGGTCTGGTTCACCTGTCTGATATCTCTTGGAACGAAACTGGCGAAGAGGCTGTTCGCAACTTCAAGAAGGGCGAAGAAGTTGAAACAGTTGTACTCAGCATCGATGCAGAGCGCGAGCGCATCTCACTGGGTATCAAGCAGTTGTCTGACGATCCGTTCAACAACTATGTAACCGAGAACGACAAAGGCGCAATTGTTAAAGGCATCGTTAAAGAAGTTGATGCTAAAGGCGCTACTGTTGATCTAGGCAATGATATCGAAGCTTACCTGAAAGGTTCTGAGCTCTCACGCGACAAGGTAGAAGATGCCCGTCACGAGTTGCAAGAAGGTCAAGAGATCGAAGCTAAGATCATCAACGTTGATCGCAAGACCCGTGCTATTAGCCTGTCTGTTAAGGCTAAAGACGTTGCAGAAGAGAAAGCAGTGGTTAAAGCTCACCGCAAGGTTGAAGCCGACACCTCATCTCCAGCAACTATTGGAGACCTGATCAAAGCGCAAATGGACAAATAATGTTCAGCTGAGATCGAAAAAGGGTGGCTCTGCCACCCTTTTTTTCGTCTGTAAAATGATATTAGGTGATGTTTTGCTTGTATAAATCTAAAACTTCAATAAAATCAAAGAGTAATCTGCAATACCATCTCGGCAATCCATTGGTATAGTTGCAAAGCAAAAATAGTGAGTAAAAACTTCTGAAGGTGTCATGACTAAATCTGAGCTAATTGAAAAAATCTCCGCCAGCCAAGACCAGCTTCCGCCCAAGGATGTTGAACTTGCTGTACGGATGATATTAGAGCGCATGACCCACGCATTGGTGACTAACCAACGCACTGAAATTCGAGGTTTTGGCAGTTTCTCACTTCACTACCGTGCTCCTCGAATAGGTCGCAATCCCAAGACTGGCGATGCCGTTGATCTGAGTGGCAAGTACGTACCCTATTTCAAGGCCGGTAAAGAACTGCGTATTCGAGTAAACGATAGTCTGTAGTTTGTTAGTCTTATGCCTTGTATCTAAGGCCCTCTGTTCCGACCATATTCCGTTGTTATCCCAACCCTCTTACTAGGCTTATTATAATTGTCATCCCGACAGAGTGGAGCAAAGAGGGATCTCGAGATCTCTCACATGCGTTCGAGATGACAGTTGGGGGAGTTTGAGATGACAGTTGGGGGAGTTTGAGATGACAGTTGGGGGAGTTTGAGATGACAGTTGGGGGAGTTTGAGATGACAGTTGGGGGAGTTTGAGGTGACAGTTGGGGGAGTTTGAGATAACCGTTAAAGGCGTTCGAAATAACAGTTAAAGGCGTTTGAAATAACAGTTGAGGGAGTTCCAGAAATTTAATTAGCTCCAACATATACTTTCCCAGTCCCCCACCATATTCTGTTATCCCTTCAGAGCAAAGCGACGAGGGATCTCCCCCAGCCTACCCAGCCCCTGAATAATTAATCATCGACAGCAGCTTAATCGGCACCTCAACCAAAGTCTCAGGCCCGTGGGGAATCTCTCCATCAAAGGTCAAACTATCCCCCGCGGCCATCTCATAAATATGATTGCCATGGCGATAAGATAGTTTCCCCTCCAGCACATAGATAAACTCCTCACCAGGATGCGAGAAAGTCGGAAACACCTCTGACAGATCATCCATCGTCACCAAAAACGGCTCAAAGGCTTTCTTGCTGCCGCGATGATAGGTCAGCAAATGATAGGTATGACCCTTATCCGTGCCTCGGCGCACAACCTCCAAACCCTCTCCAGCCCTAGTAAACTGAGCACCACCATCCGGCCGCTCAAAATCACTGAATAGATTCGAAATAGGTAGACCAATAGCCGAGCAGAGTCGATTCAACGTCTCAAGGCTGGTGGAAACCTGAGCATTCTCAATCTTGCTTATCATGCCCTGACTGATCCTAGAAATACGCGTCACATCGGCAATTTTCAGCCCCTCATCGATTCGCGCCTTCTTAACCTTCATGGCAATAAACTCATCTAAGCCAAACTGTTTATCAGTGATATCGGGCACTAAAACGGCTCCCTTTAAGAGTGTTGGTGGATGACTAGGTTAAAGCCAGACTGATTTAGACAAACCACAGTGATTTAATATTCCCTGTAGGAAATATAGGCTATTAGCCCTATATAAATCAATCACTTAACAATCTATAAGAAATTAGCCAAAAATAAGCCTACGGATAAGAATATTGCTGCTAGACTTTTAATTATTCCTTTTGAGAAGAAATAATTCTTATCAAGAAACTTTGAAAGGCATAGGAGCTGTAATCACCATGTGTGGAATTGTAGGACTTTATCTAAAAAGCACAGCACTCGAAGCGCAGATTGGCGAACTGTTTACTCCTATGCTGGTTGCCATGACAGATCGCGGTCCCGATAGTGCAGGCTTTGCTATTTATGGTGATGAAGTTCCCCAAGGCTCAGTGAAGCTAACTCTGGCGCACAATAGTCCGGACTATTCTTGGGCAGCTCTCGCAGAAAAAGCCCAAGCCAGCCTCGGCGTTCAAGTGGAATTCTTCCAAAATGCCAACGTTGCGGTTTTTAAATTGGCCACCAGTGCAGAAGTTGCCGAAGACTTTTTCGCCCAGCAAGACCCCGATATCTTGGTGCATAGTGCTGGCCGTTCCATCGAAATTCTAAAAGAAGTCGGTCTGCCTCAAGCGATTGCTGACACCTTTAATCTGAAAGGAATGCAGGGCAGTCATATTATTGGGCACACCCGAATGGCCACCGAGTCATCAGTTTCAACCGAGGGATCCCATCCATTCACCACGGGGGAGGATCTCTGTCTGGTACACAACGGGTCATTCTCTAACCACAACCGCATGCGCGAAGAATTAAAACGTCAGGGGATTAAATTTGAAACTGAGAATGACACCGAGGTAGCCGCCGGCTACTTAACTTGGCGTCTACAAAATGGCGACACACTCAAGCAGGCCCTCGAACAGGGGCTAAAAGATTTCGATGGCTTCTACACTTTGGCCATCGGCACTCGCAACGGTTTTGCCGTGGTTCGCGATCCCATCTCATGCAAGCCCGCAGTGCTGGCAGAAACCGATGACTATGTGGCCATGGCTTCAGAGTACCAAGCCCTAAGTACCTTGCCGGGTATTGAAAAAGCCAGAGTATGGGAGCCGGAACCCGCCACTATCTATTTCTGGGAGCGCGCTTAATTCCTAGGCTATGGCAGCCGCGACAGTTCACCGCCAGAAAAAATACTGAGGTAGAAATGAAAAAAGTTGACCTAGCAAACTGCAGTGTTCGTGAATTGAACCAGACGTTACATGCACAGGCCGTTGAGTGCAGTGAGCGAGAATGGCAAATTTACAATCCCAGAGGCCAGCACAATATCGCCTGTGGATTAGACCAGCAGATCACGGTGGATATTCAGGGTCACACGGGTTACTTCTGTGCTGGCATGAATAAGTCAGCTAACGTCACCATCAGTGGCAATGCAGGGCAGGGCCTGGCAGAAAACATGATGTCTGGAACCGTGCGAGTGAAAGGCGATGCCTCAGCCTTGGGAGGGTTTTAACCAAGACGTCAGGGAATATGTTGAAAATGAGGTTTTTGTCTCCCGAATGCCTTACCGCAAGATAGGTGGTGCGGCTCATCAGGAAACTGTTCGTTCGGCTAAGCATCTTGATCAGGGTTATGCTGTAGTTAAGACGCGCTTAGAGGGCCTTACACTCCAAAATTTAGAAACCCTGCATGATAAAGAACGTAATTTACCACTTTATACGGCTTTAAAAGAGCAGCTTCAAAGGTTTGGGGGAAAAAGCAAAGAAGCTTTTCAGGAAACATTTTATATGCCAACTGGAGTCAAAAGTAACCAGCTAGGTAAAGTGTGTCCACCAGTGTATAGCGTCAAACTTCGTATACCTATGAATGATGGCGTGCTTATAAATTATGGTATTTCTGCTCACGAAAGTATGATCCGTACTGATGTTTTTGAGAGGAATGGACAGTACTATTTGGTACCCATCTATGTAGCAGATCGTGCCCAACCGGATTTACCAAGTCGTGCTATTACCGCCGCAAAGGCTAAAAAAGATTGGCCTATTATGGATGATAATTATCGATTTTGTTTCAGTCTTCATCGTAATGATTTAATTGAAATTAAGCACAAGAAAAAGGGTTTATTACTCGGTTATTATTCAGGTTGTCACAGTAATACCGCGGCAATAAATATCACTTACCCCGATAGATCATTACCATCTCGTGAAAATAGTTGGATCAGTAAAACGAAGCTCACCAAGATGCGTGAAAAAGGTGAGAGGGAAATTAAAGGAATTGGAGTAAAAGCGGGACTCGAGCATTTTCACAAATATGAGGTCGATATGTTAGGTTCTATTAGCCGAGTTCGATGTGGGAGCGATCGTCTTGGGTTGGCATAATCTGCTCATCACAAAAACCGCTCGACTCTCAGTGAAGCGCTCCCAATTCCATTGTGAGCAAGATGGTCAAGCGCTGACAATACCGCTAGAGGATATTGCCTCTATCACACTAGAGTGTTTAAAGACGACGCTTACTGGAAGTTTGCTTTCGCAGCTAGCTGCCAACAACATTCTGATGTTGACCTGTGATGAACAGCATCATCCTAATGGTTTGCTACTGCCAATATGTCAGCACAGTAGGCAGTTATCTGTTTTGAAATTACAAATTGAAATTAGTAAGCCATTTAAAAAACGCCTGTGGCAGAAAGTGGTTTGTCAAAAGATCATCAATCAGGCAGGTGTTTTGAGTTGGCAAAAAGTGGCCGGGGTTAATCGTCTATTTCACCTTGCAAAATCAGTCAATTCGGGTGACCAGAGCAATTGTGAAGCCACAGCTGCAAGACTCTACTTTTCCTCATTATTTACTGATTTTAAGCGTCATGATGATGGATATATTAACGCCGCGTTGAACTATGGATATTCTGTTGTTAGGGCTGCTATCGCCAGAGAATTAACTGCTTTTGGTCTACACCCTGCTTTAGGAATTCATCATACAAATGAGCTCAATAGCTTCAATCTCGCTGATGACCTGATAGAGCCTTTTCGAGCAATTATGGATAGTTGGGCGATTGGTATAATTGGTCTGACTTCCGCAGATGGGGCCGTAACCACTGACTTTGGAGAGCTGTTGGGACTATCTAAGGACGACCGGGCGTCACTAACGCAGGTTTTACAGCTGCAGGTGAGAATTCAAGACGAAAACCATACTCTGCAATCTGCAGTCCGGTTATGTGTCAAAAGTTTAGTTTCCGCTTTTAAGAACAAAGAGATTGAACTTCTGAAACTTCCTGAGCCTTTGTTTCCACCTGCGCTTAAAGCGTTAAGTTGATGTGAGATTTCCATGTATTGTTGGAAGCAGAAATTCATGCGACTAATTGTATTTTTTGACTTGCCGGTTACTGGTAAACAAGATCGGCGTAATTACATGAGATTTAGAAGTTTTTTATTGAGAGATGGATATAACATGCTGCAGTTTTCTATCTACAGTCGATTGTGTAATGGACTTGAAAATGTAGAAAAACATCTGAAACGAATGGAAAGTGAATTGCCCCCAGAAGGGTCTATTAGAACACTTGTGCTTACCGATAAGCAGTTTTCTCGGATGCGTTTATGGGTAGGTGAAGCGACAATTCATGAGAAAAAAGTGAATTCTCAGCAGTTGGTATTGCTATAAATGATCAATTTTTATCACAGTAACCCACTGATATTGTTATTAATATCAGTGGGTTATGTGGTTTGTAGTATAGCCTGACGGAGTGGGATCGGAAGCTACAACGGGCTGGACAACTCGAATGAGTCTTCCTTGAGTATAGCCTGACGGAGTGGGATCGGAAGCTACAACCTAGCCGACGCAACCCAGTACTACACCTATAGTATAGCCTGACGGAGTGGGATCGGAAGCTACAACCAGGCAGGCGCCGACCAAGCCAATATTTTGAGTATAGCCTGACGGAGTGGGATCGGAAGCTACAACCGCAATAAGAGATTTGTTTGGCTTATTCATAGTATAGCCTGACGGAGTGGGATCGGAAGCTACAACCTGATTAGCTGCACAAAGACACGATTCAAAAGTATAGCCTGACGGAGTGGGATCGGAAGCTACAACGAAATCTTGAGGGGTGAAATTACAGACTAGAGTATAGCCTGACGGAGTGGGATCGGAAGCTACAACTAGTCTTAGCCAAGTCAGACAAAATAGATCAGTATAGCCTGACGGAGTGGGATCGGAAGCTACAACACCAGTGGGCTGGGAATAGCTGACTTTGTGAGTATAGCCTGACGGAATGGGATCGTTTCCGTCGCAATCGAATGGATATCCCGCTTGCAGAGATCGTTAGATCCCTCAACGCTTTGCTCTGTCAGGATCACAAGTGGGGAGCTCACCCAAACAACGACTTCAACGCCGCCAATGACTCCTCACCCTTAGCCTGATTCTCTTCCTTACTCATCTCAACACCACCGCCAATCCGCACCAGATCATCCTCCGGCAACTCATCTACAAAGCGACTCGGCGTAGTTGGCGAGGTATCCCCAAACTGCGTCCGCTGTCTTGCACTGGTCATAGTCAGCGTGCGCTGCGCCCGTGTAATACCCACATAGGCAAGACGCCGCTCTTCTTCAATTGCGCCACCTTCTACACTGTTTTTATGGGGCAGAATATCTTCCTCCATACCCACCATAAACACATGTAAAAACTCTAACCCCTTGGCTGCATGCAGTGTCATCAGTTGGACTTTATCATCCGCCGATTCTTCTTTTTCGCGGTCTAGCAGATCTCTGAGGATCAGTTTGGAGATGGCATTTTCAATTTTAGTGTCGCCTTTCTCTTCGTCTGTGGGGGTCTCATCGTTCTTTAGCACCTGTGCCAATTGCTTGAGCAAAAACTGCACATTGTCCCATCGCTTGTGAGCTACATGGTCGCTGCTGGCGTTTTGCTTTAGCCAGTCGAGATATTCGATATCGTCGAGCATTTCATTGATGGCTTCAATGGGTTTGCCGTTATAGACATTGCGATTGATATTTTGCACCCAGTGTTTAAAGCGTTTTAGGCGCTCCAAACTATTGGCTGGCATGGTGGCGGTGAGGCCGACTTCGTCGATGGCGTCGTAGAGTGACAAGGTGCGTTTATTGGAATACTCACCAAGTTTTTCTAAGGTGGTAGGGCCTATCTGTCTGCGCGGGGTGTTGATAATTCGCAGCATGGCGTTGTCATCGTCTGGGTTAATAATTAACCGCAGGTAGGCCATGATATCTTTGATTTCAGTCTTGGCGTAGAAGGATTGGCCGCCGGTGATCTCGTAGGGAATACTCTGAGATTGCAGTTTGATTTCAATTATTTTGGCTTGATAGTTGCCGCGATAGAGCACGGCGAAGTCACTGTATTTACAGCGTCTCTTGAGCCGCATATCGATAATTTCGTTGACCACGCGTTCGCATTCGCCATCTTCGTTGTCACTGCTGATAAAGCGCAGTGGATCCCCTGGACCCAGTTCACTCCACAGGGCTTTGCTGATGAGGTGGGGGTTGTTGGCGATTAAGGTGTTGGCGGCTTTGAGTATGCGTCCGGTGGAGCGATAGTTCTGCTCGAGCTTAATAATATTGAGAGTGGGAAAATCGGTCTGCAGTTGCATAAGATTTTCCGGGCGCGCACCACGCCAGGCGTAAATCGACTGATCATCGTCGCCAACTACTGTGAGTGCTTGCTTATCATTGACCAGAGTTCTCACTAGCTCGTACTGGGCAAGGTTGGTGTCCTGATATTCATCGACCAGTAGGTAACGGATACGGCGCTTCCACTTGTCGAGAACTTCGGGTTTGTTGCGAAACAGCAGCACCGGGGTCATGATCAGGTCGTCAAAATCGACGGCGTTATAGGCTTTTAGGGCGCGCTGATAACGTTCATAGAGCATGGCTGTGGCTTGCTCGCTATTGCTGGCCGATGCGCTGGCCACTTGATGGGGTTCAAGTAGGCCGTTCTTCCAGTTGGAGATGGTGTTCTGGGCGGTGTCGATTAGCTTTTCGTCGAGTTCGCTGTTGCGCGACAGTAATTCTTTTAACAGGTTGCGGCAGTCTTCTTGGTCGAGTATGGAGAAGCCGGGCTTGAATCCCAGGGCTTTGATCTCGCTGCGAATAATATTCAAACCGAGGTTGTGGAAGGTGGAGACGGTAAGGCCTCTGCCATCTGCGCCGCTAAGTAGGCTGGCGACTCGGGCTTTCATTTCCCGGGCGGCTTTGTTGGTAAAGGTCACGGCGGCGATATTGCGCGCGGGGATGCCACATTCTTCGACTAGGTAGGCGATCTTTTGCGTGATTACACTGGTTTTACCACTGCCGGCACCGGCGAGTACCAACAGCGGGCCGTCGATATATTTCAGCGCAGCCTGCTGCTGGGGGTTGAGCGATTTGGCCATTCGGTTCTCTTTGTTTTTTCGGTTAGCGTCAAAAGACCCTAGGCCATTTCAGAAATTACTTTTCGCTTGTCTTGTAACTGGGTCAGTGAGCTTTCGAAGTCGCTGAGTTTTTGACGTTCTTTGGCGACCACTTCTGCTGGGGCGTTGTCGACAAATTTTGCGTTGCTCAGTTTGCCGGAAAGCTTTTTCGCCTCTAGGGCATTCTTTTCGATTTCACGATCCAGACGCGCCAGTTCAGCGTCCACATCAATGATGCCGGCCATAGGCACAAGTATTTCCAAGTCGCCGGCCAGTGCCGTGGCACAGAGTGGGGCATCCTCTGGATTGTCGAGCCAGGTAATCGATTCTAGGTTGGCCAGTTTGCTCAGAAACTGGTGATTGTCCTGCATGCGACGCTGGTCATTGGCACCGCCTTTGGTCATATAGATTGGCAGAGCTTTAGCCGGTGAGATATTCATCTCGCCACGAATATTGCGCACACCGATAATCACTGCTTTGAGCCACTCGATATCGGCTAGGGCGTCTTGATCCACTTGACTGCTGTCGGCTACTGGATAGGGCTGCAACATAATGGTGTCACCCTTCGCCTTTAGTTCGATGCCGGCCAGTGGGGCGATATTTTGCCAGATCTCTTCGGTGATAAAGGGCAGCATTGGGTGGGCCAGTCGCAGGGTGGCTTCCAATACTCGAACCAATGTGCGGCGTGTACCTTTCTGTAACTGCGGATCGCCATTCTCGTCCCATAGAACCGGCTTGGACAGCTCTAGATACCAATCGCAGTATTCATTCCAGACAAAGTCATAGAGAGCCTGCGCGGCGAGATCAAACCGGTAGCTATCGATGGCGTCGGTGACTTCGGTTTCCGCCTGCTGCAGGCGCGCAATAATCCAGCGGTCGGCGAGGCTAAGTGTGTAATCTTCGGAATTGTCCTGACCACAGTTCTCGGCACCATTTTCTCCGGTAGCGTTCATCAATACATAGCGCGAGGCATTCCAAATTTTATTACAGAAGTTGCGGTAACCTTCGAGGCGCTTCATATCCCAGTTGATATCGCGACCGGTAGAGGCCAAGGCGCAAAGTGTGAAACGCAATGCATCGGACCCATGGGGCTCTATGCCATCGGGAAATTGCTTTCTGGTGCGGCTGGCGATCTTCGCGGCCTGTTGGGGCTGCATCATATTGCCGGTACGTTTGGCCAATAGGGTTTCAATATCAATGCCATCGATCATATCCAGTGGGTCGAGTACATTGCCCTTGGATTTTGACATTTTCTGACCCTGCTCATCGCGAATCAGGCCGGTGACATAGACGGTTTTAAAGGGTATCTCGGGTTCGCCGTTTTCATCTTTGATCAGGTGCATGCTCATCATCACCATGCGTGCCACCCAGAAGAAAATAATATCGAATCCGGTGACCAATACATCGGTGGGGTGGAACATTTTTAAACGTTCGGTCTGCTCGGGCCAGCCCTGAGTACCGAAGGTCCAAAGTGCAGAGGAGAACCAGGTGTCGAGAACATCTTCATCTTGTTTAAGGGCAATATCACCCAAATTATATTTCTCACGAACATCGGCTTCGCTGTTGCCAACATAGGCTTTGCCGGCTTCATCATACCAAGCGGGAATCTGATGTCCCCACCACAGCTGGCGTGAAATACACCAGTCTTGAATATTGCGCATCCACGAGAAGTACATATTTTCGTACTGCTGGGGAACAAATTTGATGCGTCCATCTTCCACTGCTTCGATGGCCGGGCCCGCAAGTTTTTTGGCGTCTACATACCATTGGTTAGTCAGTAGCGGTTCTATTACCACGCCGCCACGATCGCCATAGGGCACGGTCATGTCGTTTTCTTCGATGCTTTCCAGCAGACCCAGTGCTTCAAAGTCGGCGACGATTTCACGGCGGGCAGCGAAGCGTTCCATGCCGCGGTATTTTTCCGGCAAGCTGGCATCGAGATCATTGTTGTCGCTGCCATCGCTGTTAACACATTCAGCGGTCTGGCGAATATCCGCATTGGTGGTGAGAATATTGATCATTGGCAGCTTTTGACGCTGACCTACTTCATAGTCATTAAAGTCGTGGGCTGGGGTGATTTTTACACAGCCGGTGCCTTTTTCCATATTGGCATATTCATCGGCGACAATCGGAATTAAGCGGCCCAGCAGGGGTAATTCGACAAACTCTCCGACCAAATTTAAATAGCGGGTGTCTTCGGGATTTACCGCAACCCCGGTATCACCAAGCATGGTTTCAGGGCGTGTGGTGGCAACGATAATATAGTCTTTGCCATCCAGTGTTTTGGCGCCATTGGCCAGTGGGTAACGCAGGTGCCACATCTTGCCTTTGACTTCGCGGTTCTCCACTTCGAGATCGGAGATGGCGGTGTGCAGTTTCGGGTCCCAGTTAACTAGACGCTTGCCACGATAAATCAGGCCCTCTGCATGGAGACGAATAAAGGCTTCTTGCACGCCTTTATAAAAGCCATCATCCATTGTGAAGCGTTCGGTTTCCCAGTCTACGGAGTTGCCGAGGCGGCGCATCTGTTGGGTGATATTGCCACCGGATTCTTCTTTCCACTCCCAGATTTTTTCAATAAACTTTTCCCGACCCATCTCTTCGCGACCCGGCTGGCCTTCGGCGGCCAGTTTGCGCTCGACAACCATTTGCGTGGCGATACCAGCGTGGTCTGTGCCCACTTGCCAGAGGGCGTTTTTGCCTTTCATACGATTGTAGCGAGTCAGGGCATCCATGATGCCGTGCTGCAGGGCGTGGCCGATATGCAGGCTGCCGGTGACATTCGGTGGTGGGATAATAATGCTATAGGGTTCGCCAGCGCCGCCGTCTTGCATGTCGGGGGCAAAATAACCGCGTTCTTCCCAGGTTTTATACCATTTGGTTTCTATATCCTGGGGGGCAAATGTTTTTTCCATTATCGGGCTCGGCTATCTGGTTTTAAGGCTGGGAAATCAAGCTGCAGATTATAGGGGCTGGCAGCTTTTGTGCCTAGCGCTGAGGGCTAAGAACTGCCCTGAGAGGGGATTAATTTTCGCGATTAAATCGCTCGACCACTAGCTGGCGAAGTTTCTCGCGCAATAGCTGGTCAATTCGCGGGCGCATTTTGGTCATGAGTTTGTTGACCACCGCATTGATCTGCTCACTATTTGACCCGTTGGCACTGGCCTGTCCGGCAGAGGGCTTATCAAATAGATGTTGCTGTGCCTGATTAAATTCCTCGAGCAGTTGCCGCTCGCCATCCACTTCATCATCCACCACATCGCTGAGAATGGGTATTTCCAGATTGTGTACTTCTTCTGCAGTGAGGCTATCCGGCAGCTCTAAATCGGTATCGGTCAAGGCTTCAGCGGCGGCATCGGAGAGTAGATTATTTTGCAGTGAGTAGAGGTCATCGAGCAGTTCTTCAAGATCTGAAGTGCGGTCTAGAGCTGAACGACTGTCGGTCTGGTCAGCCATCAGGGTTTAAATTTCTCAGTCAGGTCGTGAAAGCTTAGGGGGTAGCCGCGCTCTTTATAGAACTTAAAGTTGTCGCGCTTGATCTGCTCGTAAGCGGGCTCGGGATAGATTACTTCCATTACTCGTTCAAAGCGGCTAAACCAGGTGGGTATTGCGCCCTGTAAGTTGATCAGAATGCCATGATGTTCTCCGGGGTCGCTGCTATCTGCGCTGATGGCAATGGGCAGGTGTTCAGTGCCGATGCCATGAGGGACAAAGGCGCTGGCCTGAAAGCTCCAGAGCAATTTATCCAGCTGTTCTGCGGTGTCCTTATCTGGGACCAAACAGAGCACCTGTTGATTGGCATTGATCGCTTTTTGGGTTAGCTGACAGACCAGTGCGAGGGCTACCTGAAGGTCGCCGGATAATTTATAAAATGAAACACTGGTCATCTCGATATTAAACCGCTTTTCTGCGCAGGTAGTCCATCAAAATGGGTACAGGGCGTCCGGTGGAACCTTTGGCGGCGCCAGAAACCCATGCGGTGCCGGCGACATCCAAATGTGCCCACTTATACTTTTTGGTGAAACGCGCGAGAAAACAGGCGGCGGTAATAGTGCCGGCTTGAGGGCCACCAATATTGGCGATATCGGCAAAGTTGCTTTTCAGCAGCTCGTCATATTCTTCATAGAGCGGCAGGCGCCAGGCGCGATCGCCACTGCGTGTGCCGCTGCTGAGCAGTTGCTCGGCCAGTTCATCGTCATTGGAGAGCATGCCGGCGGTGACTTTACCCAGTGCGCCGATCACGGCACCGGTAAGGGTGGCGATATCAATCACGGTGTCCGGTTTAAAACGTTCGGCATAGGTGAGGGCGTCACAGAGAATCAGACGACCCTCGGCATCGGTGTTTAAGATTTCAATGGTCTGGCCGGACATGCTGGTCACTACATCGCCGGGCTTGGTGGCATTACCATTGGGCATGTTCTCAACCGCGGGAATAATCGCCACTACATTGACCGCCATTTGAGTTTCGATAAGGGCATTGATTACGCCGATCACCGAGGCACCACCGCACATATCGTATTTCATTTCGTCCATGCCGCCGCCGGGTTTTAGGCTGATACCGCCAGTATCAAAAGTTACAGCTTTGCCGACTAACACAACTGGCTTGGTGGTGGCTTTGGTACCCTGATATTTGATGACAATCAGGTGTCCAGGTTCCACTGACCCGGCGCTGACCGAGAGCAGGGAGCCCATCTTGAGTTTTCTCATCTGCACTTCGCTGAGCACGCTAGTGCTGACTTTGGCGCGACTTTTTGCCTGGCCTTTGGTCAGTGCTTTAGCTTCAGTGGCAATAAAGCTTGGTGTACAGATATTGGCTGGCAGGTTGCCCAGCTGTCGCGCGGCATTCATGCCATTGCCTACGGCTGAACCGAAGATCAGACCTTTTTTGGCGGCATTTGCATCGGCTTTACTGGGTGCCCAGTAAGTCAGGCTTTTGAGTTTTTTGGGCTTAGCTTTTTTGATGCCTTTAGGGGCGGGGGCATATTGGTAGCTGGCGGTTTGAATGCTACGGGCGACCATGCCCGCCTGCCATTCGCTATCCTCAGCAAGTCCTTCACCCACCCAGACCGCTTTGACGCTGGGGGTTCTGAGCAGTGCTGCGGCACCGGCAGCAATTACTTTGATTTGCTGCTGTGCGCTGCCTGCACCTTCAGTGCCGAGCAGGATAATACGCTTACCGCTGCCACCGGGAATATGCATAACCATGGTCTCGCCGCTCTTGCCGCTGAAATCGCCCGCTTTAATCAATGAGGAGATCGCGCCATCTAAAGACTTATCTAGTGCTTCCGCACTGTCTTTTAGTTGTGGGCCGGTCGGTAGAATGAGAGAATCCGCTTTAATATTTAACAGCTGTGCGGCAGATGCAGTAAAATCCATGTTTGCTCCGTTTGGTTGTCTATAATTTTGAAAGTTTTGAATCTTAATTTGTCGTGAACGATAGCATAATTTCCGCTTCAACACCCAAGGGCTATAAGCTTAACCTGTGATTATTTTCCGTTATCTCTGTCGTGAAATTCTATCTGCCACTACGGCGGTCTGTGTGATCCTGCTGCTGGTGTTGATGAGTGGCCGCTTTGTTAAATACCTAGGCAAAGCCGTGGCTGGGGATATGGATTCCAACTCTATTTTTGCGATGATCGGCTATCGCATTCCCAGCTTTCTCGAGTTGACTCTGCCCCTGGCATTCTTTCTTGCGGTGCTGCTCTCTTTTGGGCGGCTCTATGTGCAAAATGAGATGAGCGTATTAAAAGCCTGTGGTGTGTCAGAGCGGCGGTTGATGTCTTATACATTGGTTATAGCGTCCGTTTTTGCCCTTGCCACCGGTTGGTTGAGCCTCTCTATTTCTCCCTCGGGCATGGCCAAGGCTGAGGCATTGTTCGATGCCGAGAAATCCCGCAGTGAACTGGATAAGTTGATGCCGAAGAAGTTCTATTCCTTGTCCGGTGGCAAAGGGGTTACCTATGCCGAGGCGGTGACTGAGGATCGTCAGTTAGATGAAATCTTTTTGGCTATGACCGCTGGCAGTGATGAAAATTCTGATCGCCGATTGATTTTGGTGCTCGCCGATAAAGGTCGGCAACAGCAAGCGGAGAACAGTAACGAGCGCTATCTGTTGATGGAGAATGGCTACCGCATCGAAGGTGTGCCGGGGCAAAACGACTACCAGATTACTCGCTTTGAAGAATACGGTTCGAGGCTGGAGGACAGTCAGCCGGCCATAAGAAAGGCCAAGACCGATGCCATGGCCACGAGTCTGCTGTTGGGCTCCAAAGAAGCGGAACTTCAGGCGACCTTGCAGTGGCGCCTATCGATTCCCTTGATGGTGTTAGTGGTGACTATCTTGGCGGTGCCCTTGAGTCGAACCAATAATCGTCAGGGCCGCTATGGCAAGTTACTGCCGGCCATTGCGCTGTATTTTACCTATTTGGTTGCGCTCAATGGTATGCGTGGCGCCCTGGAGTCCGGTGCGATTCCAATTTATGTAACCCTGTTGCCGGTGCACGGAGTGTATCTGGGGATTGCCCTTTTACTGCTGAGATCGGATGCGCCGAAAAAGTCCAAAAAAACGGTGACTGATGGCGAGGTGACAGCATGATGCGCCGTCTATCTTGGCATGTGGGCACCACGGTTTTTGCCTCTATTGCAGTAACCCTCTTGGTGTTGGTGGGACTGGACTCAGTGGGCGCGATTATCGATCAGTCCGCGGATGTGATGCGCAACTATGCCTTTACCGATGCGTTGATTTATGTGGTCACCTTGGTGCCTTCGAGAATTTATGAATATATTCCCTTCGCCTCTCTGATCGGCTGTCTGGTGGGGCTTGGCTTGCTGGCGGGCAATAGTGAAGTGATCGTTATGCGTGCGGCGGGTGTGTCGCCAGTGCGTATTGTCGGTTTTGTGCTCAAGCCGGTATTGATCTTTATTGTTTTGGGTATGACCATCGGCGAGTATTTCTCGCCGTATCTGGATCAGTTAGCCGAGGGTAAACGTGAGTATCTGCGCAAAGGTGAGAGTGCTCAGGACTCCTCGTCTGGACTTTGGAATCGCGAGGGCAATCAGTTTATGCATGCCAATGCCGTTTTCCCCGGTGGTGTTTTATATGGTGTGACACGCTATCAGTTTAATGATGAGCGACAGATTGAAGAGGCCAGTTTTGCCTCTCGGGCGACATTTAATTCGACTGAGCGCTATTGGGTTGAAGAGAATGTTTCGGTGACGCGGTTTTTGGATAACCGCACTGAAAGGGATAAGTTGATTACTCGGCGCTGGGATTCTGAGTTAACGCCGAATGTACTGATGTTAAATATCTTGCCGGCGGATTCGTTGTCCATTGAAAGTCTTTATAACTATATTGCCTTTCTCGAGTTGCAGAATATAGATACTGCCAGTTATGAAGTGGCTATGTGGCGCAAGGTTTTGCAGCCATTGATTATTATTGGCTTGGTACTGCTGGGCATATCCTTTGTCTTTGGCCCGCTGCGGGACTCGACTATGGGTTTTCGGATTTTTATCGGCGTGGTGTTTGGTATTAGCTTTCGGATTTTTCAGGATATGCTGGGGCCACTGAGTGTGGTGTTTCAGTTTCCGCCGCTGTTGGCGGTGTTGTTGCCGGTTCTGTTCTGTGTGTTGGTGGGGTTATTTTTGCTTAGGCGGAGTGGGTAGGGAATGAGATCCCTCGTCGCTTAGCTCTGTCGGGATGACAGGTTAAAAGGCCCTGGCAGGATGGCAGCCTAGGTATATTCATCGCGCGCAACTCTCAGCCTGTCATCTCGAACGAATGTGAGAGATCTCAGTTATCGGTAAGAAGATCCCTCGTCGCTGCGCTCTGTCGGGATGACAAATTAAAGGGCTTTGACTGGATGGGAATGTAGGCCCACTCATCGCGCCCAACTTTCAGCTTGTCATCTCGAACGAATGTGAGAGATCTCATGAATTCGCAGTGAGACCCCCCTTCGACTTCGCTCAAAATGACATTCAATACCCTACTGCAAAAACTCTGGAGGCTTAGGTAATGTAGCTACATCTCTTGGTTCATGCTGAATAATCACCCGCGCACCAGACTCTCTCGCCAACGCCTCAAATACTTCCATCGACTCTCTAGTCTGAGCTTCATCAGTATTAAATCGAGGTACTCTTTTCAGTTCTCGGCTTTCACTGCGGTGGTAGAGATCGCCAGTCAGAAGAATCGGGCCACTTTCGGCGAGATTCACCCGCAGTACCGTATGGCCCGGAGTATGTCCCGGCAACGCTAATATCATCACTGATCCATCGCCAAAAACATCGTGATTACCACTGTGGAGGCTCGTATTAAGCTCCGCAAAGGCCGCATTCTGAGCTCTGTTGGCATCGCTGCTGAACATATGCTCAAATTCATCTTTATTCACTAACCACTGACTATTGGGAAAAAGAGCGGCTTGACCGATGTGATCAATATGGCTGTGCGAGATGGATATAAATTCAATCTCTTTTGCGCTCAGACCTATATCGGCGAGTTGCTCGGTTAATGTTCTTTCGAGACTCATGGTAAAAACACCTTGAGTCTGTGGAGCATTGCCCGCCATGCCCTGAGGAAGGCCCAGGTCCCAGATCAGGTCGCCCTGGGGGTGCCGGATAAGGTAGCAGCTGTTGGTGAAGGTATCCTGCTGTCCAGCGTAGTCTCCAGTGGAAGAAAAAATATTGAGATCAGCTATGTCTATGGAGCCACAGTCAAAGGTATATAGACTTAAGGGCGCCCCAGCTGGGCTGCTGTTACTGGGCAGCTCGGGTGCCGGTGCACTGGTGTTTTGTTGTTCCGAATTACAGCCAGCAAGTAATAGGCCTGTTACTAAAAAATATTTAATCATCCTGATTTTCCTTAACGTAAAAGCATTGATTGTTTCATTTTAGTTCAGCACGCGCCTAACCGCCTTGTTCCATCCAGCGACTTTTATATCTCTGATCTCAGGAGACATCTGTGGGGCAAAGTTATTCTGTAATTGCCAACTGTCAGCAAAGCCCTGTTGATCTGGCCAGACTCCGGCGCGGGATCCCGCTAACCAGGCCGCACCCAGTGCAGTGGTCTCGGCAATCACTGGGCGATCCACCGGTGCCTGCAAAATATCCGCGAGGCGCTGCATGGTCCAGTCACTGGCGACCATACCGCCGTCAACACGCAGCACTGTCTCTGTCGCTTGATCCCAATCTGCCTGCATGGCATTGAGTAGATCCAAGGTTTGATAGCAAACTGATTCCAGTGCCGCCTTGGCGATTTCCGCTGGACCGGTACCGCGGGTTAAGCCGAGCAATGCCCCCCGAGCATCGGCGTCCCACCAGGGTGCTCCGAGTCCGGTAAAGGCGGGAATCATATAGACCTGTTGATTATCATCGGCCTGTTGCGCCAGTTCTCCTGACTGTTTGGCGCTGTCGATAATACCGAGACCATCCCGCAGCCATTGCACAGCAGCTCCGGCAATAAAGATTGAGCCTTCCAGTGCATAGGTGACTTTGCCATCCAGTTGATAGGCGATGGTGGTAAGCAATTTATTGCTCGAGGCGACCGCGGTTGTGCCGGTATTCAACAGGGCAAAACATCCAGTGCCATAGGTGGATTTCATCATCCCGGTTTCAAAACAGGCCTGACCTAAAGTGGCGGCTTGCTGGTCGCCGGCGATGCCTAAAATCGGTGTCTGACTGTTATGGCCTAGCAGATTGGTGCTGCCAAAGTCGGCGGCGCAATCTTTGACTTCGGGTAGGAGTGATTTCGGGATATTAAACAGTAGCAGAAGTTCGTCGTCCCAGCAGCCTTGATGAATATTGTAGAGCATGGTTCTCGAGGCGTTGGTGGCATCGGTGGCGTGGCTTTTCCCTTCGGTGAGGTTCCACAGCAGCCAGCTATCCATTGTGCCAAATGCCAGTTCGCCCCGTTCGGCTCGCGCGCGGGCGCCATCGACATTGTCTAGTAGCCAGGCAATTTTGGTGGCGGAAAAATAGGGATCCAAAAGCAGGCCAGTTTTGCCGCTGATCATTGTTTCCAAACCCTGCTCTTTTAAGCCATTGCAGTACTCTGCGGTGCGGCGATCTTGCCAGACAATGGCATTGTAGATTGGCTCCCCGGTGTGGCGATCCCACAATAATGTGGTTTCCCGCTGATTGGTGATGCCGATGGCGGCAACCTGCTGGGCGTCGATACCGGCCTCGACCAGTACCTGCTTGGCAGTGTCGATAGAAGTCTGCCAGATATCTAAGGCGTTGTGCTCAACCCAACCGGAGTCGGGAAAGTGCTGATCAAATTCTTGCTGAGACTGGGCAACGATGGCGTAGTGCTGATCAAACAGTATGGCTCTGGAGGAGGTGGTGCCTTGATCCATTGCCAGAATCAATTTTTTCTCAATGTCCATAGTGACGCCTTTTAGTTAGCCGGTTGCAACGGCTTTTATTTTTTTGTTTTTGGCAGCACCACAACTTCAGTGGCGCTGTAAATGTCATGCAGGCAGGCTTTGGCGGGTGGCATAAGGCACCAGAGATAACCAATGCCGCCAGCTGCAAAAGACAGGCTGGCGAGCAGGCTGCGCTTGATACATTGTTCGGGGGTGGCCAGCGAGCCATCCGCTTGCTGTAGTTTGAGTCGCCAGGATTTCATTCCCAGAGTCTGGCCCTGTTTGCGCCAACATATATAGTAGTAACCGATTAAAGACGCGATTAAGCCTGCGAAACTAAGCCACTGCAGCAGCGCACCGGGCTGTACATCTTCAACCTGCTGTGAGCCATTGAATAAAACCTTGAGCAGTGTCAGCAAGAATCCATAGGCGAGGACGATAGCGAACAGCAAAAAGGCGTCATAAATAAGTGCGGCGAGACGACGCCATAAGTTGGCGATTGGATAGGGCTCGGATGGGGGCAGGGACATATATTATTGGTCGCGGTGGTTAATCATCTTCGAATTCTGCCGAAAGCCAGTACAATGCGCAATCATTAGCAAAACTATCGGGAGATTGTGGTGGATTGGATTTACGGCATACATGCTGTTCAAACTATGCTTAAGTCAGCGCCGGGGCGCGTGCGCGAGCTGCATGTGCAACGTGGCCGTCAAGATGATCGCCTGCAAAAAATTCACAAGTTGGCTGAGCAGCATGGTGTAACCCTGCAGTGGGCAACAGTGAAAAACCTCGATGACAAAGTTGAGGGCCGTCATCAGGGCGTGATTGCTCTCTGTGAGGAGGGGCAAACCTACGACGAAGCTTTTCTGTTGCAGTTGATGGAGAAGCAGGGCAGTAAGGCGCTGTTTTTAGTTCTTGATGGCGTTACCGACCCCCACAATCTTGGTGCCTGTCTGCGTTCGGCGGATGGCGCAGGAGTTGATGCAGTGATTGTGCCGAAAGATAATTCCGTGGGCTTGACGCCGGTGGTGCAAAAAGTGGCCTGCGGTGCGGCTGAGTCCATGCCTTTGGTGATGGTGACTAATCTCACGCGTACATTGGAGAAGTTGCAGCAGTCCGGCGCTTGGGTAGTGGGTGCCGCCGGTGAGGCGGAGCAGTTTATCTATGACTTGGATCTGACTGGCCCTCTGGTACTGGTTATGGGCGCAGAGGGCAAGGGTATTCGACAGCTGACGCGCAGGCAGTGTGACTATTTGGCGAAGTTGCCAATGGCTGGCGAGGTGAGCAGTCTAAATGTGTCGGTGGCGACCGGGGTTTGTCTATTTGAAATCGTGCGCCAGCGCCGCGGTTAAAACGTTTTTAACTCATACCCCGAATATTCCCTGTTGCCACTGTCAAAATAGGTACGCCAAGAGAGGCTCTCGGCTGCCATTTTCAGCTATGCTTACTCCTAGATAAACCTTTGCGCCGGATTGCTAAACGATTGCTTAAACAGCAGAGCAAAATTCACAGGCGGCAACGGGCTAACAACAACTTGGCAAGGGATATGGCAGAAAAAAACCTCTATTCAGTACCCAATATTCTCAGTCTTATGCGGTTGGCGCTAGTGCCGGTTTTGGTTGCTTTGGCGTATTTTTCCCGGGCCGAGGAATTTCTGGTGGTTCTCGCTATCTCTCTGTTGAGTGATGTCTTTGATGGCTATCTGGCGCGCAAGTTAAATCAGACGTCAGAGTTGGGTGCCAAGCTGGATAGCTGGGGCGATGTGCTTACCTACGGCTGCATGATTTTGGGTCTCTACTGGATCTGGCCTCAGGTCTTTGCTCAGCAGGTCTGGTTCCTGGTCGCCGCAACTCTGTCCTTTGTTGTCCCGGTGGCCTATGCCCTCGGCAAGTTTGGGGAGTATCCCAGCTACCATACTCTGGGGGCTAAGACCGCGGCGGTGCTTATGGCGCCGGCGTTTTATCTGCTTACTTTGGTCGGCGCGGACCTATTCTTTAATGCGGTTATTGTCTTCCATGTTATTGTCGCCTTTGAAGAGATGGCGATTACCTCAGTTCTGACAGGGCCAAGGAGCAATGTACGTTCGATTTTTAGTCTTGCGGGCAACTCTAAATTGGCTAAATAACCAGTCTCTCTATTTTTCTTGTATCCCGATTAATGAATTCCTCAATTTACTTCTAAATGACCCCCTTAAAAAGGCCCCTAAATAGACCCCCAAATAGGCCCCCAAATAGGCATCAAAAAGGCGGTTGCAACGGGCAGGTCAAGTCACTACAATATCGCGCCTTACAGCGTCTGGGCTTTTTGGCTCAGGCACTCCTTGTCTCACTGCAGTGACCGATAGGCGCTAGCGGGAGACTTTTAAATCCACGAGGAGATACAATGCGTCACTACGAAATCGTATTTCTGGTTCACCCGGACCAGAGCGAGCAAGTTTCCGGCATGATCGAGCGTTACACAGCTTCTATTGAAGCGGGTGAAGGCAAGGTTCATCGCATGGAAGACTGGGGCCGCCGTCAATTGGCTTACCCAATCAACAAAATTCACAAAGCTCACTATGTTCTGATGAATGTCGAATGTAGTCAGGAAGCACTGGACGAGCTTAATTCTACTTTCCGTTATAACGATGCTGTTCTGCGCAGCTTGGTTGTGCGTCGCGATGAAGCGATTACAGCTGAGTCTCCGATTATGAAAATCGAGAATGCCGATAAAGCAGACAAAGAAGCACGTGAGCGTCGCAATGCCGCTAAAGCTAAAGCTGACGAAGCCGCCAAGGCCGCTGCTGATGCCGCTAAAGCCGCAGAAGCACCAGCAGAAGAAGCTGCTGAACCAGCGAAAAGCGAGGGAGAAGAATAATGGCTAAGTTTGTACGTCGTAGAAAGTTTTGTCGTTTCAGTGCCGAAGGCGCACCTGAGATCGATTATAAAGATTTAGACACTTTGAAAGGCTATGTTTCAGAGAGCGGCAAGATTGTACCTAGCCGTATCACTGGCACTAAAGCCCGCTACCAGCGTCAATTGGCAGAAGCTATTAAACGCGCTCGTTACATCGCGCTGCTGCCATACACTGATAGCCATAAGTAATAGAGGTTAAGTCCTTTGCGAGCCCTAGCAGAACTAATTATGCGTGGGCGTGCTCAGGCCTCTGGCGTTGCGGTATTCGGTAGCTTGCTACCATTGATAAGCCCAGCGACCATCGGTCTGGTCACCCTTCGTAAAGATAGCTCAGAAGGTTTAATTGTTGCACTTTGGGCATTGTTGCCCTGGTTGGCACTTTACCTAACTGGCAGTATGAGCCCCCTGTTAACTCTGGCTCCATCTGCGGCACTGGTGGTTATAGTGGTCGCAGCCAATGTTTTACGTACCACGGCTTCGTGGCAGTGGACATTGATTGGAGTAGGTTTCTGCAGTGCTGTAGCAGTGTCCATAGTTGGATTTGTTGCCAGTGCAGATATTGATCAGGTAGTGGCAGAGGTTGCCGAGCTGGTTGCACAGATTAGTGCACAGGCCGGTGTGTCGGAGGAGCTGAGTCTGGTTCCCGACAGAACATTTGTGCTGGGTTTGTTGGCATGGATGATCGCTCTTACTGTGGTCTGTGGCTTGTTAGTTGCTAGGTGGTGGCAGGCGCTGTTATTTAATCCCGGCGGATTTCGCGAAGAATTCCACGGTTTTCGATTAGAGCAGCGGATTGCGGTTATCTTGTTTGCGATTGTTGTTGCTGGTGTGACGTTGCCCCGTGAGTACACGCCTTGGATTGAATTGTTGTCGCTGCCGCTTTTACTAGCTGGCGTGGCACTGGTTCATTCAACGGTGAAACTGATGGGATGGGGTGGGCACTGGCTTGGATTAATGTACTTCGGACTGTTTTTTATCGGTCCAACAGGTACTGTGTTGGTCGGCCTTGGATTGGTTGATAGCATATTGAATTTACGCTCTCGTCTTGCGGCATTTAAAAACCGCGGCTCCTGAGCCAAGTATGAAAAGAGGATATTAAGATGGAAGTCATTCTGTTAGAAAAGATCGGCAAGTTGGGCAACATTGGTGACAAGGCTACTGTTAAAGCTGGCTTTGGCCGCAACTACCTGATCCCACAGGGCAAGGCTGTATTTGCTACAGCGTCAAATATTGCTGACTTCGAACTGCGTCGCGCAGATCTCGAAGCCGCTGCAGCCTCTAAGTTGGCCGCAGCTCAAGCACGTGGTGCCGCACTGGCTGCAATCGGTTCAGTGACTATCACTGCGGTTGCCGGTGACGAAGGCAAGTTGTTTGGTTCAGTGGGTATTCGTGAGTTGGAAGATGCTCTGGCCACTGCAGGCAGCGATATCAATAAGAGCGAAATCAGCATGCCAGACGGTCCAATCCGTTTTGTTGGCGAGTTCTCTATTGAGTGCCAGTTGCACGTAGACGTTACTCAAAGCTTCACTGTTGTGGTTGAAGCTGAATAAATCTCCGCTAAGAACGGGAATTTATTGCAAAACGGCACTGCTTCTGAATAAGATGCAGTGCCGTTTTGGTATCTACTAGCCTCTGATTATCAGCTAAAACTATGAACGAAGCATTATTTGCAGAACCCACAGCCAGTCAGCCACTGCCCCATTCGATTGAGGCAGAGCAGGCCGTACTCGGCGGTTTGATGCTAAAAAATGATGCCTTTGATGCAGTTGCAACGGCGCTATCGGATACAGATTTTTACAGCCAAGACCATCAGCTTATTTTTAATGCGATGGCGAGACTATCGGAAGAGGGCCAGCCCTTCGATGCCATTACCCTCAGTGAGTCCCTGCTCAACAGCAATGAATTGGCCAGTATTGGTGGTGCCGAGTATCTAATCGATCTCGCCAGTAGCACGCCTAGCTCGGCGAATATTCCCGCCTATACCCAGATTGTTCTGGAACGCTCGATTGTCCGCCAGCTGATTGGCGCGGCCAGTGAGACGGTGCGTAAAGGTTATAACCCCTTAGGTTGGGATAGTGCTCAGCTGCTCGCAGAAGCCGAGAGTCGGCTGCAAGAAATTATTGAAAATCGGCCAAAAAAGGGCGGTTTTAAAGAGGTTAACGCCTTGCTTAAAGAGGCGGTTGAACGTCTCGATGAGCTGTTTAAAAATGATGCCGATATCACTGGTATGGGCACCGGCTTTAAAGACCTCGATGATATGACCTCCGGTTGGCAGAAGTCTGACCTGGTGATTGTGGCAGGGCGACCCTCTATGGGTAAGACAGCCTTTGCCATGAATATGGTGGAGTATGCGACACTAAACCAGAATCGTCCGGTTCTGGTCTTCTCTCTCGAGATGCCAGCCAGCCAGCTGATTATTCGACTGCTCTCATCCATCGGTAAGATCGATCAAACGCGTATGCGTTCCGGTAACCTCACTGAAGATGATTGGCCGCGCCTCAGTAGCGCCGCACAGCGTCTTAAAGATCGTCCCCTGTTTATCGATGATACCTCCGGTATCACTCCGCTGGGCATGCGCAATCAAATTAAGCAGTTCACTCGGGAACGGGTTGAGCAGCTGCGTCAGGAATGGCATCAGGAACATGGTGCGGATACCCCCGCTGATACCGAAGCACTTTACGCTCAGGCCCAGCCTGGATTGATTATGGTGGATTACCTGCAGCTGATGAGCGGTAATAATCCGGCGGATGGACGAGTGCAGGAGATCTCGCAGATTTCTCGTGAACTGAAGAATCTGGCTCGTGAATACGAATGTCCCATGATTGCTTTGTCACAGCTAAGTCGTAATCTGGAACAGCGTCCCAACAAGCGGCCGATCAATTCGGACCTGAGAGAATCGGGCGCCATTGAGCAGGATGCTGACGTGATTGTATTCCTCTATCGCGATGAGGTTTACAACGAAGACAGTCCCGACAAGGGCAGTGCCGAAATCATTATCGGCAAGCAGCGAAATGGTCCCATCGGCACCTGCCGACTGGCCTTTCTCGGCAAGTACACGCGCTTCGAAAATCTCGCTGGCGATTACTTCAGCGAAAACTAATTGTCTACAGATACACTTCCACAGGGTAATCGATCATGAGAATCTTCCACACCGTTAGTGGTCTTCGAGACGCGTTGACTGTTCATCGCCGTGAAGGTTTGCGTATTGGTTTTATACCGACCATGGGTAATCTGCATCAGGGACATCTGGCATTGGTAGAGCAGGCTCGCCAGAGCTGCGATATCGTGGTCTGTTCAATCTTTGTCAATGCCCTGCAGTTCGGCCTCAATGAAGACTGGGACAAGTATCCACGCACCTACCAGATGGATTGCGACAAACTTACCGCAGCCGGCTGTGACTATCTTTTTCATCCCGATGACACTGAAATGTACCCCAATGGCCTCGACACCCAGAGCCGCGTTATCTGTCCGACTATGACCGATGTTCTCTGCGGTGCCAGTCGCCCCGGCCATTTCGAAGGTGTGACCACGGTGGTGTCTAAGCTGTTTAATATTGTGCAGCCGGATGAGGCCATTTTTGGGATAAAAGATTATCAGCAGTTAGCGGTGATTCGGCGTATGGCCGAGGACCTCTGTATGCCTGTGGAGATCACTGCGGCACCGATCCATCGCGAAGCTGATGGCCTGGCCATGAGTTCGCGCAATAGTTATATCACCGAGGAAGAGCGTCCCAAGGTTGTGATACTAAAAGACAGTCTTGAGTGGATTGCACAGCAGGTTCAAGGGGGGGCGCGCAATTTTCGCGAGTTGGAGATCATGGCTATTCAACGTATTGCCGAGGTCGGTTTTAAGGTCGATTATATTACCCTGAGCAATAGCAAAACCTTGGATCCGGCGGCGGAAGACGATCTGGAAATCACTATTCTGGGTGCTATCTTTACTGAGTCTGCACGACTGATTGATAACCTCAGTATTCGTCTCGATTGAGAGCGTTTGTTTAAAAATACTTATTTAGGAGAAAAAGGATGTTGTCCACGTATCTAAAGGCCAAGCTGCATATGGGGTCTGTGACTCAAGCCGAGCTTTGGTATGACGGCTCCTGCGCCATAGATGCGGAACTATTAGAGCTCTCCGGAATGCGGGAATTTGAGCAGATTGATATTTACAATGTGACCAACGGCGAACGCTTTACTACCTATGTAATTGTCGCTGAAGCCGGTAGCGGAATTATTTCAATGAACGGCGGTGCCGCACGGAAATGTCAGGTCGGCGATCGCATTATTATTGCCAGCTATGGCCAGTTTACGGACCAAGAGGCGGCTGAGCACAAACCCAAGCTGGTCTATCTCAATCAAGACAATACGGTCGAGCGCAGTGCCAACACAATTCCGGTGCAGTTGGCGGAATAGCGCGAGAACCGCGGGGCCTTTCTTTTAGTCTATTAGTTACTCTGCTTTATAGACCCGGTTGCCAGCCAGCCAGGTTTCTAATACCTGGGTCTTCCATAAATCCTCCGGCGCGATATGGTAGATATCCCGATCCAGCAAAATAAAGTCAGCCCATTTCCCGGGGGTCAGTCCACCCAGAGTCGCTTCCTGATGAGCGGCCCAAGCGGCATCGATACTAAAGCTGCGCATGGTTTCCTTTATGGTCATGGATTCTTCCGCAATCCAGCCACCCTCGGGCTGATTGGCTTTGTTCTGTCGGGTTACGGCGGCATGAATGCCATCGAAAGGAGCTGCCAATTCAACCGGGAAGTCAGAGCCTGAGACTACACGGCTGCCCTGATTGAGAAAGCTGCGCCAAGCATAGGCACCCTGCAGACGTTCGGCACCAATTCTATCTTCAGCCATATTCATATCGCTGGTGGCGTGAGTCGGCTGCATCGAGGGAATAACATCGAGGCTCTTAAAGCGAGGGATATCACTGAGTGCCACCACTTGGGAGTGCTCTATACGATGACGCAGATGACGACCGCCCAGAGTACTGTAGACATGTTCGATTTCATCTAGAGCGATGCGATTGCCCCTGTCGCCAATGGCGTGAATCGCCACCTGAAATTCAGCCTCTGTGGCGAGACTAAATAGCTTGCGTAACTGCTCGGCACTGGTGAGCAACAGGCCGCTGTGATCGGGACGATCCTTATAGGGTTCTAGCATGGCAGCGCCACGGCTGCCGAGGGCGCCATCGGTATAAATTTTAATACTGCGGACACTGTACATATCCTTGCTGTCTTGACTGTGGCCAGCGGCGAGGATCTGCTCAAGTTCGGGGTCAGTAGATGAGATCATGCCGTAAAGGCGCACCTGCATGGCACCACTATCGGCCAGCTCACGGTACAGGGAATGCTCAGTGGCACTGACGCCAGCATCGTGAGTTGAAGTAATGCCAAGGCTGAGTAGATGTTTGCTGACGGTATCCAGTGCAACGCTAATTTCATCAGCGCTGGGCGCGGGTATGGCTTGCTCGATCAGGCTCATGGCGTTGTCGATAAATACACCGCTGGGGTTGTCTTGCGCATCGCGGAGTATTTCGCCCCCCTCAGGAGAGTTTGTACTGCCATTTATACCTGCCGCTTCCATGGCCGCACTGTTGGCCCAGCCAGCATGACCATCAATACGTGTCAGCCATACCGGACGATCGTCAATATATTGGTCGAGTACTGCGGCGTTGGGAAATTGCTGGCCTGGCCAGAGAACCTGATTCCAGCCGCGACCTTTTATCCACTGCAGTTGAGGTTGTTGGGCAGCGTAGTCGGCGACTTTTTCAGCCGCCAGCAGGGCGGATTCTAGACCCCGTACATCAGTGCTTAAGAGTGTGAAGCCGAGGCTCGAAACATGGCCGTGGGCATCAATAATGCCGGGTATCAGGGTTTTTCCCTGGCCATCTATATGCTCTGCTCTGGGATAGTTTTTTGAGAGTTGCGAATCACCCGTAGCCAGAACTTTGCCGTCTCTGATGGCCAGTGCGGTAAAGTTAAATAACTCCCGCTGATCGTCAAAGCTATAGCCTTGAATATTGTCGATCAGCAGAATGTCTGGCGGTTCAGATTGAGAGCAACTTGCGAGCAGAGTTATCAGTAGTGCGCAGGGTAAGAATCGGTACAGGGTGCTCATGGTTAGGCTCCGTGATATCTGTTTTTATTATTATTTTTCGAGCTATTTTAACCTTGGCTAAGCAACAAATGTTGCTAACGGCCGCAATCATCTTGGATATAGTCTCTCATCTCCTGTATTTGTGCGAGCTTTACTTCGTCTGGCAGGTAGATGTAGTCGCCGCTGTCCGGGTCTAGCTGTCGAACTCGGCCGGCATTTTCCAGTGCCTGAAGGTTGCTCTCTGCCATGGCGCAGTTTTTCTGTTGAACTGCTAATTGCTCTACCGTTAAGGCTGTCTCGACCTCAAGTTGTGGCTGCAGCGCTTTACTGCTCGGCAATATGGTCTTTGGCTGCTGAGGTTTGCTCTCAAACCGATAGGGGATAATATTAATGATTGCGGTCTTTTTATGGTTTGGCGCCTGCTCGCTGTAATGGGTAATACCCTGTTGATCGACCCATTTATAGATTTTTTCTGCCGTGGCTGAGAGCCCAAAGCAACCAGTGCCGATAATTATCAGGGTGCAGAGAAAGTGTTTCATTGGGGCTTCCTTTCGCCAGTTAGTCTGAATTGATCACTTATAGATGTGATATATAGTTTGAATGTCGCTATAGATACAGCCTAGTGTGGATAGGCTAGCTGCTCAATTGATCGTTGACTAATTGTTGGAAACTGTTAAATTGTCCCCGTTCTGCACGTATTGATGCAGAAATTTGGACCCAGTACCAGAATGGCGTTATCCGTGCCGCTGGTCATCAACAGAGATAGTGCAGCTAATACCTTTAGCTCTGAGCTGAATTTCAGCCGTAAGCACTGAATGCAGTCTTAAGCACGTACCTGTGTGACTGAAGTTTTCCGCCTTCGCGGAATCTATCTTGATGTAACAGCCGCTTGCCACTGAGAACCGTCCTGCCACTAAACAGCGATGAGGAAGTATTGTGGAATTATTATCCGGCGGTGAAATTATTATCCGTGCTTTAAAAGATGCAGGTATTAAGCATGTCTGGGGTTATCCCGGCGGTGCTGCGCTGCATATCTATGACGCTCTGTATCGACAGGACGATGTCCACCATTTGTTAGTTCGCCACGAGCAGGCTGCTGTACACGCCGCCGATGGCTACTCTCGTTCCACTGGTGAAGTGGGTACTGCCCTCGTGACCTCTGGTCCCGGTGCCACCAATGCCATCACTGGTATTGCCACTGCCTATATGGATTCCATCCCTATGGTGGTTATCTCGGGTCAGGTGCCGTTGACCAAAATTGGTCAGGACGCCTTTCAAGAGACTGATATGGTCGGTGTTTCTCGTCCTATCGTTAAACACAGTTTTTTGGTGACTCGTGCTGAAGATATCGCCGAAACAATTGCCAAAGCCTATTTTATTGCTGCCAGCGGCCGTCCCGGTCCAGTGGTGGTTGATATCCCCAAGGATGTCACAGACCCCAGCTATAAAGTCGCTTATGAATATCCCGCTGAGATAAAAATGCGCTCTTATCAGCCCTCTGATAAAGGCCATCGCGGGCAGATTCGCCGTGCCGTGCAGACTCTGATCGGCGCTAAGCGCCCGGTTCTCTACACTGGCGGTGGCGTGGTGCTAGATAATGCCTCTGAGCACCTTATTGCTTTGGCGAAGATCCTTAATTACCCAGTCACTAATACCCTTATGGGTCTCGGTGGCTACCCCGGCACCGACCCCCAGTATCTCGGTATGCTCGGCATGCACGGCACCTACGAAGCCAATACGGCCATGCACCATGCGGATGTGATCTTTGCCATCGGCGCGCGCTTTGATGATCGGGTGACCAATGATCTAGAAAAGTTCTGCCCCCATGCAACGGTTATTCATATCGATGTGGATCCCACTTCGGTATCGAAAAATATCGAGGCGCATATCCCTATAGTTGGCACCTGTAATTCTGTGCTACCGGAAATGATCGGCCTTATTGAGCAGTCTGATTCCAAGCCTGACAGCGATGCAATCGCCGAGTGGTGGCAGCAGATCGACCAGTGGCGCGCGGACCAAGGTATTTATACCGCCAGTCGTTATGAAGAGAGTTCAGGCAACTGCATCAAGCCTCAAGACGTGATCAAGATGCTCTACAAGGTCACCGAAGGTAAGGCGATTGTCACCTCAGACGTAGGCCAGCATCAGATGTTTGCCGCTCAGTACTATCTGTTCGACAAGCCGCGCACCTGGATCAACTCCGGGGGTCTCGGCACCATGGGCTTCGGTTTACCCGCGGCCATGGGCTGCAAGCTGGCGTTCCCGGATTGTGACGTTGCCTGTGTTACCGGCGAAGGCAGTATCCAGATGAATATTCAGGAGCTCTCTACCTGCAGTCAGCACAATTTGCCGGTGAAGATTATTAATCTCAATAATGCAGCTCTGGGCATGGTGCGTCAGTGGCAGGATATGAACTACAGCAGCCGCTACTCAGAGAGTGTTTATGAGGAGTCACTGCCAGACTTTGTTAAGTTGGCTGAAGCCTACGGTCATGTGGGTATGAAAATCACCCATATCGATGAACTCGAAGAGAAGATGCGTGAGTGTTTTGCGATGAAGGACCGTGTGGTATTTATGGATATCGATGTCGATCGCTCTGAGCACGTTTACCCAATGCAAATGCCGGGCGGCTCGATGCGCGACCTGTGGCTAAACAAGACGGAGAGAACCTAATGAAGCGGATAATCTCTATTTTGATGGAAAATGAATCCGGTGCACTGTCCCGCGTAGTCGGCCTGTTTGCCCAGCGCGGTTACAATATTGATACATTGACTGTGGCGCCCACGGATGACGACACTCTGTCTCGTTTAACCCTGACCACTCAGGGTGATGACCATATGGCGGAGCAGATTGTGAAGCAGCTGCACAAGTTGATCGACACGATTAAGGTTGTGGATTTGACTCAGGGTGCGCACATAGAGCGTGAGCTGATGCTGGTTAAAATCAAAGCTAGTGAAAGTGATATTCGTCACGAGCTAAAGAGCTGTGTTGAAATTTTTCGCGGCCATATTATCGATGTGACGCCTCAGACCTATACAGTGCAGTTGGCCGGTGACAGTGAAAAGCTCGATGCCTTTATTGAAGCAGTCGGCGAGATGGGTATTATGGAAGTTGTGCGCAGCGGTGTTTCCGGTATCGCCCGCGGCGAAAAGTTTTTACGGGTTTAATACTCAGGCTGTAACTCTGTGAAAAACAATCAAAAGCGGCTCGCTACCCAGTGGGCCGTTTTCGTTTTAGGCGGATATTTTAAATGGTTTTTGGTCGGTTTTTGGTTGGCTTTTGATTGGCTTTTGATTGGCTTCTAGCCGGTTGTACTAGCGATAATAAAAAAATAACAAAGTAGGTAAGGGGGCAAAATGTCAGTAGCTGAGCGTCAAACTAGAGTCGTCAAGCTCGATGGTGGAATTAACTTTCGCGATATTGGTGGTTACACAAACACTCAGGGTCGCACTGTTAAATGGCGCAAAATTATGCGCTGTGGGCATCTGGCGCGTCTCAGTGATGGTGATCTCGATACCCTCGAGGCTATTGGCGTCAGCAAGATTCATGATTTTCGGCGCACCGAGGAGCAAGAGCAGTCTCCCAGCTGTGCCGTGCGCGCGGACTTTATCGATGACTACCAAATTCATATCGGCGATATTTCGCGCTTTTGGGAATTTCTGTTTGGCGGTGAATTAACCGCGGACTCGTCTCATCAATTGGTGGTGAATTCCTACCGATCCTGCATCGAGGCGGTGATTCCTGCCTTTAGTCGGTTTATGCGTCATATAGTCGACAATGCAGACAGCGCCTCGGTATTTCACTGCTCTGCGGGTAAAGATCGCACCGGTATGGCGGCGGCTTTGATTCTCTCGGCATTGGATGTGCCGCGACAGACGATTGTCGATGACTATATGCTGACCATCGAACACTATGATTCAGATGCCTTAATTGAAATTGTCGAGGGGCACCTGCGCGCAGCCAAGGTTGAGAGCTGGGATCGCGACTGGTTGATTCCCTATTGCTCTGTGCACCAGGACAATATTGAGGCTTTTCTCGAGGCTATCGATAGTCAGTACGGCGATGTTAAAACCTATTTGACCAGCGCCCTAGGTCTGTCAGCTGCGGATATAGATAAAATGCAGAGCTGCTATTTGGAAGGTTAAAAGCCTATAATGGCCCCTTAAGAGTTGCAGTAGCCACTGAGAGTAATGCTTGTATGATCAAAAAAGCCGATACCCCAGAGAATGTAGTCAATCTCAAGACGCCACCTGCGGATGATGTTCCGGCGCGTCGCAAAGGTATCTATCTGCTCCCCAACCTGCTGACCACCGGCGCATTATTTGGGGGTTTCTACGCAGTGCTATCGGGCTTTAGTGGCAATTACGAATGGGCTGCAATGGCTATCTTCACGGCGATGTTTTTTGATGGCCTAGATGGTCGCGTAGCGCGCATGACCAATACCCAGAGTGACTTTGGTGTCCAGTACGATAGCCTCTCGGATATGGTCTCCTTTGGTGTTGCACCAGCGGTGGTGGCCTATGGTTGGGGTGTCAGTGATCTGGGCACAGTGGGTCTGGCCGCCGCATTTGTCTATGCCTCCTGTGCTGCCCTGCGTCTTGCACGTTTTAATGTGCAGGCTGAGTCATCGGACAATAAAAGCTTTACCGGACTGCCCAGTCCAGTAGCAGCCGCTTTGGTAGCCGGTTTTATCTGGTCCGCCTATGAACTCGATTCATCATTTTGGCTGTCGGTTAGCGGCGCTCTGCTAACTGCGGTTGCCGGTCTGTTAATGGTGTCCAATCTCAAGTACCCAAGTTTTAAAGATATAGATCTGCGCGGCAAGGTACCCTTTATGGTGATCCTGTCTGTGGTTATGGGCTTTGTGGTGATCACTATTGATCCGCCGCGTATCCTGTTTGCTATGGCCGCGGTGTTCAGTTTTTATGCTCCGGCGGTCTGGCTGTTGCGCAAGCTGCGCTATGTTGGCGGCACGCCATCAGACGAGGCTTAAATAGTCGTTGGCAGCAGCATTAAAATCTGTTTGAATACCGAGATGAATATCCACTCTTTCAAAAGCGCTGTCCACTCCGGTCTTACGACTGTTGTTTGCGCTCGTGGACTACTTCTTCTCCTGCCCTGAGGGGCATCTATCGTTATACCTCATCAAAACTCCGTGCATTGGCTAAATGTAGTCAGATTAAAAGCTTATTAGTTAAAAATGCAGTGAAATTCTGACCCCACCGCGGTCCGATCCGTTTTACAATGAGTCCTTAAATTAGTTAACCCAAAGTTGATTAGCTAAACAGCATGGCTCCCTTTAGGAAGAGAAGACAGTATGAACAGCTCAGAGCAAGCCAAAGAAAAATTAGTGATTTTTGATACTACGTTGCGTGACGGTGAACAGAGCCCCGGCGCATCCATGACCAAAGATGAAAAAGTCCGTATCGCCGTCGCCCTGGAAAAAATGCGTGTCGATGTTATCGAAGCCGGTTTTGCGATTTCCAGTCAAGGTGATTTTGAAGCTATTCAGGCGATCGCCAATAGCGTCACAGAAAGCCGTATCTGCAGCCTGTCTCGCGCCGTACGCGGCGATATAGAACGAGCGGCAGAAGCCCTTGAAGGTGCCAATGCTGGCCGCATCCACACTTTTATCGCCACCTCCCCGATCCATATGAAGCACAAGCTGCAGATGGAGCCGGATCAGGTTTTGGAGCAGGCGGTTGGCGCGGTCAAAATTGCTCGCACTTTGATCGATGATGTGGAATTTTCATTGGAAGATGCCAGTCGCACCGAGTTTGAATTTATGTGCCGCATCACCGAGGCGGTGATCAATGCGGGTGCACGGACAATCAATTTGCCCGACACCGTTGGTTACTCGGATCCCAGCGAATACGCATCGATGATTAAACGCCTTATGAATACTGTGCCGAATGCTGATAAAGCCATCTTTTCGGTGCACTGCCACAATGACTTAGGCTTGGCTGTAGCCAATAGTCTGGCAGCCATCCAGAGCGGTGCCCGTCAGGTTGAATGTACTATCAATGGCCTTGGAGAACGTGCAGGCAACGCCGCTCTTGAGGAGTTGGTAATGGCGATTCGTACTCGCCGAGATGTGTTTCCAGTTGAAACTAATATAGATGCGACCCATATAGTGCCAACCTCCCGTCTTGTCTCCAGCATCACTGGTTTTCCAGTGCAGCCGAACAAAGCGATTGTCGGTGCCAATGCCTTCGCCCATGAGTCGGGTATTCACCAAGACGGTATTTTGAAGTTCCGCGAGACTTACGAAATTATGAGTGCTGAAGATGTTGGCTGGAGCACTAACAAGTTGTCTCTGGGCAAATTATCCGGCCGCGCGGCACTGGCTTCACGGCTTGAAGAACTGGGCATTAAGTTTGATAGCAAAACAGAATTTAACGATCTGTTTTTACGCTTTAAAGCCTTGGCCGATAAGAAGCGCGAAATTTTTGATGAAGATTTACAGGCGCTGGTTTCCGATGCCCAGATGGGTACTGAGGCGGATGCTTTGACCCTGATTGACTTAGAAGTGTTGTCAAAGTCAGGCCAGGCACCGGCATCAAAAATCGTTGTCGCCTATCAAGACAAACAACATAGTGCCGAAGCCTCCGGCGACGGTGCCGTGGACGCGATCTTTAATGCGATTGAAAAACTGGTTAGCAGTGGCAGTAAGTTGCAGCTCTATTCGGTCAATGCCGTTACTGAAGGCACTGACTCACAGGGCGGCGTGACTGTGCGACTGGAAAAGGATGGCCGCATTATCAATGGGCAGGGCGCCGATACCGATATTCTGGTGGCCAGTGCCAAGGCCTATTTGAATGCCTTGACGCTAATGCGTAATCCGGGTCGTCTGCACCCACAGATGGGCGGCATCTGATGCAACCGAGCCAGCAGGCCTACTACTTACAGACTCTCGGCATAGTGCAATATGTGCCGAAAGACTCTGTGCTAGTAGTTAAAGATGCGCCTGCTGCGTTCAATGATCTCTCCTTAGATTCAGGCCCAGCCCCAGCTCTAGCGGCAGAGGAGCGTAAAAACGTCGATGTGGCCGCGCGTATAAACCTAAACTTCGATAAGCCGGCGGCGAGTGAGAAAGTCACGCCGCCAGTTTCTCCGGCAAAGTCTGTTGTTCCCAGGGTTGCAGCTACTGTTCGAGAGACACCAGCGGCACTGATCGAGGTTAAATTCTCACTCTGGCAGCCCAATTCAGAAGTGTTGGTTTGCAGTGCAGTTGAAGGTCCACTGGCCGACACCAATGAAATGCAACTGCTGACCAATATTCTAAATGCTGTGGGCTGCGGTATTCACCGACTGCCGCAGATGGAACTAGTGGAGTGGCCACCCTATCCCAACGCCGATGGGGATGAGAATGAGGTGCGGGAGTTTCTCGCAACCCTGCTGCAAGCAAGACTCAATGCACGGCCGGTGAAGTATATTTTGCTGCTTGGTGAGCCCGCGGCTGAGTGGCTGCTAAGTCCGCAGCAGCGCAGTGAACAGCCAAACTTTGGTCAGTTGGCTCTAAGCCAAGAGACCGCGGCACTGATAGTGCCGGCACTGAGTAGTATGATCGATACCCCAGAGCTTAAAGCCACTGCTTGGCAACTGCTCAAGTCAGTTTCTTTTGCCCCAGAAACCGCCTAGTTTTAGTGCCTATACTGCTGTGACAGCCCCTCTCATAGACTCCGAAAATAACAATATTCTGATTCGGCGAATGGTCCTAGAGGATCTTGCTCAGGTGGTTGCTATTGAAAGGGAAGTGACCGCGGCACCCTGGAACCACAGGCAGTTTCACCAGAGCCTCGAAGAGCACCAGTGTTGGGTTATATGTCATCAGGGTTCTGATGATTGCTTACCGATCGGCTATCTGATCACAGCCTCGGTAGTGGACCAAGCGGAGATTCTTAATATCGCTATTGACCCTCAGTATCAGGGGCATCGGTTGGGTTCTCAGTTATTGCGCCATACTTTGCAATCCCTTGACGATGCCATCGAGTCGGTTTTATTGGAAGTTCGGGTGAGTAATTTTCCCGCCATTCGTCTGTATCTCAACTATGGCTTTATGGAGGTGGGGCGCAGGCGCGACTACTATAGAACTGAATTTGGTCGTGAAGATGCTATATTGATGACCCTGCGGCGATCTGCTGAAGAGGGATTGTAAAAGGGACGCTTGAGCAATAATCTGAGCGGGTAGGCTGTTGGGGACAAGCTATTTAGGACAAGCTATTGAGGACATACTATGGAATTTGAACTGTTGTATTGGCACTGGCTAATATTGGGCATGCTGTTAGTTGCTGGAGAGATATTTATTCCCAGTTTTACCATCTTCTGGTTTGGTTTGGGCGCCATCGTTGTGGGACTTTTGATGACAGTAGTGGATCTTAACTTCACTGCACAGATACTGATCTGGACGATTTCCTCAGTGGCCTTCACAGTGCTCTGGTTTAAGTATTTCAAACCCAAGATGACCGACAGAACCACTGCCGGAATCAGCCGTGATGCGGCCATAGGTGAGGCGGGGCAGGTGATTAAAGCGCCCACTGAGCACAGCCGCGGTCAGGTGCGTTTTACCACTCCGGTGCTGGGTGATGATGAATGGGATTTTATCTGCGATGAAGAAGTGGGTATTGGCGATCGTATTTATATTAAAGAGATCGCTGGCAATACCTTGATTGTCGTGAAGCTGCGTTAAATATTAATTTAGCCGTTAGCCTCGGTGGCTGCGGCGCAACTCGATAAGGGAGTAAACATAATGGAAGGTCCAATTGTAGTAATAGGTGTCTTATTGCTGGTTCTGATAACCCTTTTAAAAGGTGTACGTCTGGTTCCTCAGGGGTCTAAGTGGGTGGTGCAACGACTGGGTAAATATCATATTTCATTAAAGCCGGGCCTCAATATTATTGTCCCCTATATAGATAATGTGGCATTCAAAGTAACCACCAAAGATATCGTTTTGGATATTCCCTCTCAGGAAGTGATCACACTGGATAATGTGGTGATCGTCGCCAATGCAGTGGCCTATATCAATATAGTCTCGCCGGAAAAAGCCGTTTATGGAGTTGAAGACTACGAACTGGCCATCCGCACGCTGGTACAGACGTCCCTGCGTTCGATTGTCGGTGAGATGAAGCTCGATGATGCCCTGTCTTCACGGGATCAGATTAAGGCCAAGCTCAAGACATCGATCTCCGATGATATCGCCGACTGGGGTATCACTCTAAAGACTGTCGAAATTCAGGATATTAACCCCTCTGGCACTATGCAGGCGGCAATGGAAGAACAGGCCGCCGCCGAGCGTCAGCGTCGCGCCACAGTAACTCGTGCTGAGGGCGATAAAAGTGCCGCCATTCTCACCGCTGATGGCCGTCTTGAGGCATCCCGTCGTGATGCTGAAGCCCAAGTAGTACTGGCTGAAGCGACCAAAACGGCGCTGACCAAAGTCAGTGACGCGATTCAGGATAAGGAGCTGCCGGCCATGTATCTGCTCGGGGAAAAGTATGTCGAGGCCATGCGTCAAATGGGTCAGTCAGATAATGCCAAGGTTGTGGTGCTGCCCGCGGATATTCCCGCAGCGGTGCGCGGCATTATGAACAACGCTAAGTAGTTATTGGCCTCAGTGTTATTCCACTGTTGTAGGTCAACCAAGTGATCGGTAGGGCGTTGGTACAGAGAATGTTTCAATTGAAGGGGTTACTTATGAAAATATATAGCATGTCATTACTCGGATTGGCTGTAGTGGTTTTAATCACCAGCGGCTGTGTTAACGGCCATCGCGGCTATGGTGCAGCGAAAGAGATTATTATTGATACCAAGGGAGTCGATATGAATGACTATTACGATGACCTTGGGGATTGTGAGCACTATGCGCAACATGTGGATGTTGGCGCTGAGACCGCAGAGGGTGCGGTCGAAGGGGCTGTGCTTGGGGGTGTTCTCGGTGCCGTGTTAGGTAACAGCAAAACCGCCGAACGCAGTGCCGGTGCTGGTGCCGTATTGGGTGGTGTAAAAGGAAATAAGCGCGCGCGATATGAGCAAGAACGCATTGTTAGACGCTGTTTGTCTGGCCGCGGTTACAAAGTACTTAACTAAACGGGTTCACCAAGCGCTTTCCACTCAAGAGCTTTCCAACCAACAGCTCTGCAATCAAACCCCTGCTATTCAATCTAGGCCGCTCAGTTTCTGACCGGCCTTTTTTGTAATTTGCGCTGCAGTGTTCTGCGGTGCATACCCAATGTCTTTGCCGTGGCGGAAATATTGCCCTCATGCTGATTCAGTACTTTTTGAATATGCTCCCACTCCAGTCGATTGACCGAGGGCGGTGAATCCTGCAGTGGCACTTCGCCGGGCTTTAGGCTGCGGGTTTCAAAGGCAGCAATAATCTCCTCTACTCCTGCCGGCTTGCACAGATAGTTGATCGCGCCCAGTTTTATCGCCTCCACGGTGGTGGAGATACTCGAGTAGCCGGTCAATATAACCACCTCCAGAGAGGGTTGGCACTCCAGCAGTTGCTGCAAGATGGCAAGCCCAGATTCCTGTTCAAGCTTTAAATCTAAAACCACCCGATCAATTGTTTCACCCTCGAGCTGTGCGATCGCTTGCTGACCATCACTCGCGGTAAAAGCCTGCTCCCCACGGCGCTTCAATACGCGAGCAAGCACCGAGCTAAAGGCTGTGTCGTCATCCACTAAGAGATAGTTCACGATGCTTCAGCTGCGATTAAAAGAAGCAGAGATATCTGGGTGAGGGTGCCGCCCTCTGCAGCGTTCTGCAGGATCACGGATCCGCCAAAACGGGTCAGTGTGGCCTGGGATAAAAATAGACCCAAACCGAGACCACCAGCTTTATGGGTAACAAAGGGCTGCCCCAAGGTTCCTGCTTTCTCGGCATCCAGACCAGCGCCGAAGTCGCGGATATTAATCGTTGCAGTATCGGTATTCCAACTGATATTGATATCGACCTGTTCACTTGCATCCGCGGCATTGTTCAGTAGGTTGAGAATTGACTGGGCAATGGTGGGATGAAATATGGCACTAATATCCGGGCAATCAGTGAATTCAATACGGGTTTTTAGCAGCGGTCGCAGTAGTTGCCAGCGGGCCAAAATATTATCCAGGTAGAGTCGCACCGACTGCGCTTCGAGTTGATTAGACTGGGATTCTTCCGCGGTGGTAAGCAGCTGTTTGAGAGTGGTTTTACACTGTTCGATCTGCTGATTAAGCAGCACAACATCGGCCTGATTATCTGTGTCTAGCAGCATTTCATCGACAATCAGCTTCATGGTATTAAGCGGCGTGCCAAGCTCGTGAGCTGTGCCTGCAGCTAGGGTGCCAACCGCCAGTAGTTGCTCATCGCGAAGCTGAGCATCGCGACGCATGGCAATTTCCTGTTCCTGCTGTTTTAGGGTGGTGGCCATGCGGCTGATAAAGTAAATAATAATCGCAGCGCTGATAGCAAAGTTAGCCCACATTCCAAGAATATGCAAACTGTTATCCGCCACCTGATGGTGCCCAGGTGCAATCGCACTGATGGCCACATAGTACTTTAATAATAGGCTGTAACAGAGCAGGGCTGCTGCTGCCAAAGCAATACTGTAAGGCCGTGTCAGAGTGATTGCGGCAATACTAATCGGTATCAGCATATAGGAGACAAAGGGATTGGAGGCGCCGCCACTAAAAAATAGCAGAATCGAAAAGAACGCAATATCCGCAAGCAGGTGAATAAAAAATTCTGTATTCCCTATGGGCACAGGGCGCCGACTGCGCAGCCAAACAGCCGCGGTCAGAGAAGCGTAGACACTGAGTACAAAGGCAATTTCAGCTACCGGCAGGCCAATCGGTTGTAGCCAGGTGAAAAATATCAGTGCCAGTATCTGACCGAGCAGGGCAACGCCGCGAATCAAGCTGAGAACATATAAGTTCTCCCTGGTTGCGGCGCTGTTGTTATTCGGTTGGGCTTTTTGCATAGGCCAAATGGTACTAGAAATTTATCGCCATTGAGAGATAAAACGCACGGCCGAGACCGGGGATTGCTTCACCTATGGCAATATCACTGTCGCCGGCGCGATTGCGGCCACTCAAATGAGTGCTATAAAAGCGATCAAAGAGATTTTTAACCCCGGAGCGCAGCTTAATGTTCTCCGTTGGAGACCAGTTGGCGCCCATATTAACAATGCCAAAACCACTAGATTGGGCTTCATTGTTATAGCCGGCAACATGCTTTTGTCGGGCGTAAATCACCGACTCTAGCATCAGTTCAAGCGTCCCTTGATCCGGTTGGTAGCGTAGACTAAAACGACCATTGGCCGGTGCAATACGATAGAGATCATCGGTGATATCAGTGCGCTTGCCACGCACATAGCTGACCACACCATCGGCTGACCAGTTGTGATTGATACGATAATTCCAATTGGCATCGGCACCGTAGATCTCAGCATCGGTATTCTCATAGCGCAGGGCATCGGCTCCGCTCATCATATTGCTAACCATATTGGCGGTCATATCCATGCTCGCGACACCCTGAATATAGTCATCGATCTGGCGATAAAAGATCTGTGGATAAATACTAAAGCCTTCAGTTTTTTTACTTAAACCAATACTGATCTCAGTGGCGGTTTCATTATTTAGCGCTAAGTTGCCCGTATAGCTGCGTCCATCGGCGAGGCCGGCGGTGATTGGCAGAGGTAGCCAGAGAAAGGTTTCCTGATAGGAAGGGGCGCGATTCTTAATCCCCAAATCGATGGTCAGGGCAGTCTCAGAGTCGAGGCTGCGATTTAACTTGAGCACCAGATCGGTGCTGCTGTAATCGAGCTTGCGGTCTGCCTGATTAAACTGCATGGCGAGCATATTGGCAGCACTGTCCATCATTCCCATCATGCCAGAAGAAGCTACTTCACCAGTCTCTAGCGTAGTGCGATTCTGCCTGATGCCAGCCTGATAACCCCAGTCGCCAATATCGCCATTGAGTTCCGCAAACAGACCGATGATATCCCGCTCAGTGCCATTGAAGTTAAGCAGTTGGAACATGGCGTTAGTGGGGTTGCTAATGGTGGAGTCATGGCTGCTGAGGTTGCCATCAGTCCCGATTTTTAATTCACCAAAGGCCAGTGGCAGCTGTGCGTTGAGGCTCCAGGAGAGATTGTCGGCGGTGGCCAAATTAGTTCGGTAACCCATCTCCATGGCCGGGGCAGTGCGCAGGCTAAAGTTGTTCATTGAGTGAGTGACATCCGCCGTGGCCAGCGACAGATTAATCCGTGCCTTATCCAGCTGGCTGTTCAGGGTCATGCCGGCAAGATCGGTTTCCACCGTGACAATATCCATGGCCAGCGCTGGGGTGCCACTGTTGCTAATATCCAACTGACCGGCAAATAGCGTCAACTCGGTGGCATCTGACTTCCAGGCATAGGCGAGATCGAAACGGTCGCGCTGATGCTGACTGCCGGCCACGGTTTTATTGTCGCCTGAATCAATATTATCACCCTCATTATGGGAGCTGAGCCATGACAGCTTATGCTGATTATTGGCAAAAACTACCTGAGTATCAGCTCTCGACTGATTGCCGTTGTCGGTGAACTGGCCACTGGCAAAGCCACTGACTTCAAATGCTGTTTCGGCGCTAAAATCACCACGATTAAACTGCGCCACCATATGTCCGCCAATACTCTCCTGCGCTTCACTGACCGGGGTGATGCCGCGGTAGACAGTCAACTCTTGGAGCAGGCCTGCAGGGGCATAGGCCAGTGGTGCGTCCATCGCATTGGGTCCTCCACTGAGAGTCGGTGCCTGGTCTAATTTCACTGAGACTCGATCGCCATACATACCGCGATACTGAGCGATGCCGGTGATCACACCATTGGTATTATTGTTGGCGCCGGGAATGCGTTTTAGCAGTTCGGCACTGTCTGGGCTGTGCAGGGGATTAGTGCGGGGAGAACCGCCTATTTGGCTTGCGAGAGGGAAGGCCTGAATAGTGATTTCTTGCATTGCTGGGCTGTGATCGGCCAGAGCCAAAGTGCCAGATAAGGCAGCCGCAAAGACGGCGACAGCAGAGATAGTTTTAACGTGCATATTGAGAACCAGCGGGTGAATAAACAGAGGCGCAATTTTAGGCAGTTGGTCGCTGCCGAACAATGTGACAAATTGTCGCAGTCAGTTGTTTACTGTGGCCCTCAGGGCATGACTTCTGTTGTACCAGAGCCGAGATTACAGTTGGGGGAAAACCAAAAAGCGAGTACCATGCGCGACTGTTAACTTGCTTGCGAGCTGTAGTCATGGAATCACTGTCTGAAGATCTTCAGGAAAACCTCGATCGCATGATCGTTGAGAGTCTGGAAACCGGTTGCGTCTGGGGATTAAAAGACGCGGATGACAATTGGGCACTGGTTGGCTCAACCGATAGCGAAACTATTGACGTTATTCCATTTTGGTCAAATCAAGAATTTGCTCAGGCTCTGTGCAATGGCGATTGGGATGTCTACACGCCGGTTGCCATTGATATGGAGGAGTTTCTCGACGATTGGCTGCCGGGCATGCACAGCGATGTGTTGATGGTCGGCGTCAACTGGACAGCGGATCTTGAAGGTCAGGAGATGGAGCCATTGGATCTGTTGGAAGAGTTTGAAGCAGAATTGGATTAGAGATCAGTATGTTCTTACAGCCGTTTTATACTCCAGATGAATCCGCCGCCAACCTTTCTATCAGTGCCGAGCAGGGCAGCGGCTTTGCCAAAACTATCAGCAATGACTTTAATCCGATTCACGATGTCGACAGCAAACGTTTCTGTGTGCCAGGGGATCTGCTATTTGCCTTGGTATTAGAGCGTTATGGCCTTAGCCAGCAGATGCGCTTTGAGTTTTCCGGCATGGTCTCGGCGGATACGCCGCTGGTTTTTCCCCAGTCGCCAGCGCATCAGTTTGAGATTGCCGATGCCCGTGAAAAGACTTATCTAAAAGTATCCAGGACGGGTGATCAGCTTCAAGATCAGCAGGTGTTAGAAAGTTTGATTAAAAACTATGTGTTGTTTTCGGGGCAAAATTTCCCCCATATTCTGGTGCCATTAATGGCCGAAAAAAATGTCATGATCAATCCCCAGCGACCGCTGGTGATCTATGAGTCTATGTCATTGCAGTTGGATACTCTGGCGTTGCAACAGCCCAGTGTTGAACTGGCGGGTACCAGTCTCGAGGTGGATGGCAAGCGCGGCAATGCCGAATTTAAGTTTAATCTGACGGACGCCGGCAAGATCGTTGGCACCGGTGTGAAAACGTTGATTCTCAGTGGCCTGCGTGAATATCAGCAACAAGCCATTGATCTTATGGTTTTAACTTATCTGGATAATCAGGCCCGTCACAGTCAAGCCTGATGGGTTCTCGGTATTTAAGCCGGGCAGGGCAGAGGCCTTATGCCAGGGCTTTCGACTTGACCATGTCCTTTAAGAAATGACCGGTGTGTGAGCCTTTGATTGTCGATACTGTCTCCGGTGTTCCCTCGGCAATAATCATTCCGCCCCCAGAACCCCCTTCAGGGCCCAGATCCACAATCCAATCTGCCGTCTTAATCACATCCAGATTATGCTCAATCACCACCATAGTATTGCCCTGATCCCGAAGTCTATGGAGTACCGCAAGCAGCTGCTCTATATCGTGGAAGTGCAGGCCGGTGGTTGGCTCATCGAGAATATACAGGGTCTTGCCAGTATCCCGTTTGGAGAGTTCTTTTGATAACTTGATACGCTGGGCTTCACCACCGGATAGGGTGGTCGCCGACTGGCCCAGTTTGATATAGGAGAGGCCCACATCCATAAGGGTTTGCAGCTTGCGGGCTACGGCGGGAATCGGGTCAAAAAATACTCGAGCATCTTCTACGGTCATATCCAAAACCTGATGAATATTTTTGCCTTTAAAGTGGATGTCGAGGGTTTCGCGGTTATAGCGCTTGCTCTTGCACACATCACAGGGCACATAGATATCCGGCAGGAAGTGCATCTCAACCTTGGTTACGCCATCACCCTGACAGGCTTCACAGCGACCGCCTTTAACATTAAAGCTAAAGCGCCCGGGATTGTAGCCCCGTGAGCGGGCTTCCTGAGTGGCGGCAAACAATTCGCGAATGGGCGTAAAAATACCGGTGTAGGTGGCTGGGTTTGAGCGCGGTGTACGACCGATGGGGCTCTGATCTATATCGATGCACTTATCGAGATGATTGAGACCGGTAATTGTATCGTGGGCGGCAGACTTTAATGTGGTTGCCTTGTTAAGGGCCACCGCTGCAGCGGGATAGAGAGTGCCATTGATCAGTGTCGATTTGCCGGAGCCGGAAACGCCGGTAATGCAGGTAAACAAACCAATAGGAATCTGCAGATCGACATTTTTTAGGTTATTGCCACAGGCACCGGTGACATCGATAAACTTGCCCTTGGGTTGATTGCGTTTGGCCGGCACTTTGATGCCGCGGACGCCGGACAAAAACTGACCAGTGACCGAATTGGGATTGTCGTGAATCTGCTTTGCAGTGCCTTCGGCAACCACTTCACCACCATGAACACCGGCACCTGGGCCGATATCGACAATATAGTCAGCGGCGGCAATTGCCTCTTCATCATGTTCAACAACAATCACGGTATTGCCGAGGTCGCGCAGGCGCACCAAGGTTTTTAGTAGCCGTTCATTGTCCCGCTGGTGCAGACCGATGGAGGGTTCATCGAGGATATACATCACCCCAACCAGACCAGCGCCAATCTGACTGGCTAGACGAATACGCTGAGCCTCACCACCGGAGAGAGTGTCGGCGCTGCGGTTTAGTGACAGATAGTTGAGTCCAACATCCACCAAAAAGCGGAAGCGCTGGCTAATTTCTTTAATAATCTTTTCGGCAATTTCACCCTGACGACCTTCTAGCTCGATGTTATCGAAGTAATCACAGCAGTCTCCCACTGGCATGCTGACAATATCTTCAATGCGTTGGTTGTCGATAAATACATGTCGAGCTGACTTGCGCAGTCGTGTGCCATCGCACTCCGGGCAGTGGGAGCTGGTCATATACTTGCCCAGCTCTTCCCGCACTGAGCCTGACTCAGTTTCTCGGAAGCGGCGCTCCATGTTATTGATCACACCCTCAAAGGTATGTTCACGGCGAAACATGGTGCCGCGGTCATTTACATAGCTAAAGGTGATCTCTTCTTTGCCACTGCCATAGAGGATTTTATTGCGATGGTCTGCACTCAAGGCTTCCCAGGGCGAATCTATATCAAAATCATAATGAGCCGCCAGCGAGGTGAGCATATTGTAGTAATACAGTGTGCGGCGATCCCAGCCGCGGATCGCGCCCTCAGAAATGGAGGCCTCTGGATGTTGCACTACCCGATCAATATCAAAAAATTGATGCATACCCAAACCATCACAGGTAGGACAAGCGCCCACCGGATTGTTAAAGGAAAACAATCGCGGCTCCAGCTCATTTAAGCTGTAATTACACACCGAACAGGCAAATTTGGCCGAGAACATCTGATCCGGTTCATCGCTGTCCATAAAGCTAATGCCGGCAAGTCCCTCAGCCAGTGTCAGGGCAGTTTCAAAAGATTCCGCTAGGCGGATTCCGATATCCGCTTTTACTTTAAAGCGATCGACTACCACTTCAATATCGTGTTTTTGCTTTTTATTGAGTGCTGGGGCCTCGTCTAAATCACAGACCAAACCATCGATTCTGGCGCGGATAAAACCCTGTCTGCGCAGACTCTCAAAAAGATGCAGATGCTCGCCCTTGCGGCCTTTAACAATCGGTGCCAAGAGCATTAGCTTGGTGTTCTCCGGCATCGCCAATACTTGGTCGACCATCTGGCTGACGGTCTGGGCTTTTAGAGGCTGATTGTGCTCCGGACAGCGGGGCTCGCCAGCGCGGGCAAACAATAGGCGCAGGTAGTCATAGATCTCGGTGATCGTGCCCACCGTTGAACGGGGATTGTGCGAGGTGGATTTTTGCTCAATGGAGATCGCTGGAGAGAGTCCCTCAATATGATCCACATCGGGCTTTTCCATCATCGACAAAAATTGACGGGCGTAGGTCGAGAGGGATTCTACGTAGCGACGCTGACCCTCAGCGTAGAGAGTATCAAAGGCCAAAGAGGACTTGCCGGACCCGGACAGGCCAGTAATCACGACTAATTTATCCCGTGGAATATCAAGATCAATATTTTTGAGATTGTGTGTGCGGGCGCCGCGTACCTGAATGGTATCCATTGAGACTTCTTTTGGTTGTGTTAAACGATCGATTATAGAGTGCTGTTGGTGCGCTCGGCAAAGTGAATCTGTAAATTACTAAAACTATTACGAATAGGCCGCGGCGACAGACTGCAGTAGCCGCAAAAAAGTTTCTTAGAATCTTGTCGCTAGGGATCGAAATTAGACCGTGCACTGTGCCCCAGCGCTGTTAAGATACGCAACTTATTAATGGCCTGAAACTGACTTGATTAATTCCTCCTTATTTTCCCCTCTAGAGAAGCGCGCGGTGGCCTCACTGGCCAGCCTTTATGGCTTTAGAATGCTCGGCCTATTTATGGTGCTGCCGATACTCGCCCTCTACATGGATGACTATCCGGGTTCCAGCCCTCTATTGCTCGGCATTACGCTTGGAATCTATGGCCTCACTCAGGCGGCATTGCAAATTCCCCTGGGACTGCTGTCCGACAAAATAGGTCGCAGACCAGTGATTATTGGAGGGCTGTTAGTTTTTGTTGCGGGCAGTTTGGTGGCCGCAGCTGCGGAGACTACGACAGCGTTGATTGTCGGTCGAGCTATTCAGGGGGCAGGTGCTATCGCCAGCACATTGATGGCCCTGGTTAGTGATCTCACCAGCGAGGAGAATCGCACCAAGGCTATGGCAACCATTGGCGCCAGTATCGGCATGTCCTTTATCTTGGCCATGATCGCAGGTCCCTTGATCGCCTCGGCACTGGGATTGCCCGGCGTGTTTTGGGTCACCGCAGGTCTCGGTTGTCTGGGTATTGTTATCTTTATGCGCTGGGTGCCAAAAGCGCTATCGGTGCAACGCAACCGTGAAGCCGAGACAGATTTGCAACAGATTAGCGGTCTCTTAAAAAATCCCAATTTGCTGCGTCTTAACCTTGGGGTTTTTGCTCTGCACCTGATTTTAATGGCAGCCTTTGTGGTGATTCCCAAGCTGCTTGCAGAAGAACTGGGGGTGGTGGGAGATGATCTCTGGTGGGTCTATCTGTTGCTGCTGGGGGGTGGCTTTGTGGCCATGTTGCCAGCGATGATTGCCGGTGAAAAATTGCAGCGCCAAAAACTCAGTTTCACCGCCGCCGTTGCCTGCGTGACCATGGCTATGTTGCTGCTGGCTCTGATTAGAAGTCCATTGCTGATCTCGATTATGTTGCTACTATTTTTTGCTGCGTTTAATCTTCTAGAGGCGTCTCTGCCCTCATGGTTGAGCAAAGTCTGTCCCGCTGGGCAGAAGGGCACGGCGATGGGGATCTATTCCACCAGTCAATTTTTCGGTGCCTTTGTCGGCGGTGTGCTGGGTGGCTGGAGTTTGCAGCAGTTTGGTGTCGATAGTTTATTCTTACTTCTAGCCGCGATTGGCTTCGTCTGGTGGCTTGCGGCGCTGGGCTTGGAAGCTCCGAAAGCATTGCAAACTGTGGTTCTAAATACGGGTGATATGGCGCATGAGGATTTTGCGAAATTAATCTTAAATGTTACCGGCGTAGAGGATATACTCGTGGTTCGAGGTGAACAGCTGGCTTATGCCAAAGTGAACAAGAAGACCGTGGATATGTCCGGTCTAAAGCCTTACTTTAATCGATAATGAACAGGGGAAGAAAATGGCGCGCGGAATTAATAAAGTAATAATAGTAGGTAACTGTGGTCAAGACCCGGAGACTCGCTATTTGCCTTCAGGCGGTGCTGTCACCAATATAAGCCTGGCGACATCAGAATCTTGGAAGGACAAAAATACCGGTGAGCAGCAAGAGCGTACAGAGTGGCACAAGGTGGTATTTTACAATCGTCTCGGCGAAATTGCCGGCGAGTATTTAAAGAAAGGCTCCAAGGTCTATGTTGAAGGCTCTCTGCGCACCCGCAAGTGGCAGGGGCAAGATGGTTCCGATCGCTACACTACAGAAGTTATCGCCAATGAAATGCAGATGCTCGACAGTCGCGGTGGTCAGGAAGGTGGCGGTGGTGGTGGATATCAGCAAAATCGTCCACAGCAGAATCAGGGTCAGCAAAACCAGGGCCAGATGCAAAATCAAGGTCAGCAGCAAAATCACAATCCGGCTCCCAAGCCACAAGCGCCACAGGGTATGGAAACCTTTGATGACGATATTCCGTTCTAGAGTCAACGCGCTGTTAAGCAAAATTATTTAGATTTCCTTAACACTGACATTTAAATGTCACTGTTAAAACTTACTATTACGAGGTTGTTATGACGATTCAAGTTGGCGATAAAATCCCCGAAGGCATGTTTACTGTAATGGGCGCAGAAGGTCCTACTGGTGTTAGCACTGCTGATATTTTCACTGGCAAAAAAGTTGTACTATTTGCTGTTCCCGGTGCTTTCACACCGACCTGTTCTGCGGCACATCTGCCGGGTTTTGTTGTCCATGTTGACGATATTAAAGCCAAAGGCGTTGATACCGTAGCCTGCATGTCAGTGAACGATGTATTTGTTATGCACGCTTGGGGCCAGTCTGCCAATGCTGAACATCTAATGATGTTGGCCGATGGCAATGCGACTTTTACTGAAGCTCTGGGTCTGGTATTGGACGGCAGTGGTTTTGGTATGGGCACTCGCAGTCAGCGTTTCGCTATGATTGTCGATGACGGTGTGGTGAGCTTGCTGAATGTTGATGCTGGGGCGCTAGAAGCCTCAAGTGCAGAGGCGATTTTAGCGGCCTTGTAATTTGCTCTAAGATCCTTCGAAAAGGGAGCTGTTAAGTCAGCTCCCTTTTTTGTGTCTGGTGGTTTCTAATTATGCTGTGTCCCTATCAGGTGTTGGGGTTCCACTTATCCAAGATCACGGCCCGGGATTTCACTCGAATTCAATTGACCTTATGTCTTTTGAATCTTTCGGTATGGTTTAAGGTAAGCAAAGCCCCAAGAGCAGAAGTTTGAAGAATACTGGGGGCGGATGTTGCTAACAGTATAAAAGCAGCGGGCACAAAAAAAGGCGACCGAGGCCGCCTTTTTTAAACTCTGACAAAAATTAGCCAGTGTAACGTTGCATAATCAACGTGGCGTTGGTGCCGCCAAAACCAAAACTGTTGGACATAATGCAGTTCAACTTCTTCTCTTTGGTTTCCAGGAGGATTGGCAGACCTACAGCCTGCTCATCCAGCTCATCGATATGGGCAGAGCCAGCGACAAAATCATTTTGCATCATCAGCATGCAGTAAATCGCTTCGTGAACGCCAGCAGCACCAAGGCTGTGACCCGAGAGTGATTTAGTTGAGCTGATATCCGGGCAGTTCTCAGGGAAAGTGTTGCGAATCGCGCCCAGTTCGGCCACATCACCCACCGGCGTACTGGTGCCGTGGGTGTTGATATAGTCGATTGGAGCGGAAGCCGTTTCCATTGCCATTTTCATGCAGCGCTCAGCGCCTTCCCCTGAAGGGGAGACCATATCGGCACCATCAGATGTAGCACCGTAGCCGGTTACTTCACAGATAATATTGGCGCCGCGAGCCAGAGCGTGCTCGAGTTCTTCAACTACCACGGTCCCAGCGCCCAGTCCCGGGGCAAAGCCATCCCGCTGTGCGTCATAGGCACGTGAGGCAATTTCAGGTGTGTCGTTGTACTTGCTGGTCAGAGCGCCCATAGCGTCAAACATGCCGGCCATTGACCAGTGCATATCTTCAGAGCCACCGGCCAGCAGCACATCTTGCTTGCCCAGTTGAATTAACTCTACGGCGTGACCGATACAGTGAGCGCTTGTAGCGCAGGCAGAGGCGATGGAATAGTTCACGCCCTTAATTTTAAACGGTGTGGCAACACAGGCAGAGACGGTGCTGGCCATAATCTGTGTGACTCGATAGGGGCCGGCACGCTTGATGCCGCGATCGCGCATAACATCTATTGATTCGGTGAACATTTCACCAGACACGCCGCCGGAACCCATCACTAGGCCAGTGCGGTGGTTGGAGACCATCTCAGGTGTCAAGCCGGCATCGGCGATAGCACGATCTGTGGCGATATAGGCGTAGGACGCCGAGGGGCCCATAAAACGCAGGATTTTGCGATCAATATGGTCTTTTGGATCTATATCTAACACCGCGCCAACATTGCAGCGCAGACCCATTTCGGCGAAGTCTTCACGACGACGAATACCGGAGATTCCTTGTTTTAAGGAGTGAGCGACGCTTTCTTTATCGTTGCCCAGGCATGAAACAATACCAAGTCCCGTAATTACTGCACGTTTCATCAGTGATCCTCTTGAATTGGATGTTTAGTGTGACAATTAGTGTGGCATTTAATAGCGTAGGGAAAAGCAGCAATTCAGATTAAAAGTGATCTGTGCTTTCGAAGAGACCGACTTTTAAGTCTTTAGCGGAGTAGATTTCTCGTCCATCCACTTCAACTGAACCGTTTGCGATACCCATAACCAGCTTGCGCTGAATAAGGCGTGTCAGTTCGAGTTTGTAGGTAACTTTTTTGGCTGTAGGCAGTACCTGACCAAAAAATTTCACTTCCCCGGCGCCGAGCGCGCGACCGCGGCCACTGTTGCCATTCCAGACCAAGAAGAAGCCAACCAACTGCCAGAGTGCGTCGAGACCGAGGCAACCGGGCATTACTGGATCCCCTTCAAAATGACAACCGAAGAACCACAGATCCGGGTTGATATCGAGCTCGGCAATGATCTGACCTTTGCCGAAGGCACCGCCAGTGTTGTTGATTTCAACAATACGATCAGCCATCAGCATATTGGGTGCTGGCAGCCTTGCATTGCCTGGGCCGAACAGCTCGCCACGTGAGCAGGCGAGGATTTCTTCACGGTTATAAGACGACTGGGGTTGGAATGACATAGGATCCTTTACGATAAGCCAGAAAGGCGTGCATCGTACCCAGTTATGGCTTTAGCGGCAACTTTTAGCGCCTGTTTGACCTAAATATAGGACGGAATGGTCATGCTTTTTGGTCATCAAATCTATTTTCGGTTGACAGTTTAGCGGTAGCTCCCTAGCATGCCCCGTGTCTCATAACCTCGACTTCAAAGCCTTCATGCTGCCATTTCACAAAGCTGTTGAAAGCGACTTCTCAGCAGTCAACGACTTGATCATTGCCAATCTCCACTCCAACGTCGGTTTGGTGGAGAATATCGGCCACTATATTGTCGGTTCTGGCGGCAAGCGTTTGCGTCCAGTGGTGGTGCTGTTGAGTGCTCTGGCAAATGGCTATAAAGGTAAGCAGCACCTGACTATGGCTGCTGTGATTGAGTTTATTCACACCGCTACGCTATTACATGATGATGTGGTTGATGTCTCGGCCCTGCGCCGCGGCCGCGAGACCGCCAATAACCAGTGGGGCAATGCACCCAGTGTACTGGTGGGGGACTTTATTTATTCTCGGGCCTTTCAAATGCTCGTTGAGGTGGGTGATATGCCGATTATGGGTGTTATTGCCGATGCGACTAACGTAATCTCCGAAGGTGAAGTCCAGCAGATGGGCAACGCCGGCAACTCTGCCATCGATGAAGCCACCTATTACGAAGTGATCTATCGCAAAACCGCAAAGTTATTTGAAGCCGCGGGCCGTATTGGCGCTATGTTGGCGGCTAAGGAAAACCATAACGCCGATCGCGATGTCCATGGTAGCGATGCAATGGCCGCTTACGGCAAACACCTTGGGCTAGCGTTTCAGATTGCCGATGATGTCTTGGACTATCAAGGTGACAGTGAGGAGACCGGCAAGAATGTTGGCGACGATCTGGCTGAAGGAAAAATGACTCTGCCGCTGATTCATGCCCGGGATCACCTCGGCGAAGAGCAGAAGCAGTTAATTTGCGCTGCTATTGAAAGTAAGAGCGCCGAGCATTTCGAAAAAATTCTCGAGGCAGTGCGTCAGTCATCGAGTCTTGATTACTCTGTTATACAAGCTCAAGAGCAGGCCGAGCTAGCCAAACAATCTCTGGCAAGGCTGCCAGAGAGCAAGCTGAAAACAGTGTTGTTTGATCTTGCTGACTTTGCAGTTGCGCGCATCTCTTAGATTCCCTCTGTACTTGATTTAGCTAATTTTCGCGCTCATTTGGGATATGTTGTGCCCTAAATCCTTTTTAGTATCATCTACCCGCATAGCTTTACCTAATAATGGCTATACAGTTAAATAAAGCTATCGATCTTTGCTACTATAACCGCTCTTTAAGTAGTCAAACCTTTCATATAATAACAAGGAGAATTGAGTGATCATCGGAATTCCGGCGGAAATTAAAACCGCAGAAAAACGAGTCGCCATGTCCCCTGCCAATGTTCAGTCTCTGACTGACAAAGGCGTCAAGGTGCTTTTTCAAACTAACGCAGGAGATGCTGCAGGTTATCCCGATACGCAGTACACCGCGGCGGGAGCCACCATTAGCAGCGATCGTGCAGAGATATTTGCCCAGGCCGATATTATTCTGCAGGTGCAATCCTTTGGCTCTAATAACGACAACAGCGAAGCCGATCTCGCCAGCTTGCGCAGTGGGCAACTGGTTATTGGCATGATGGACCCGCTGGCTTCACCCCAGGCTGCCCAAGCTGTGGCAGATAAAGGCGCAACCGCGATTGCGCTGGAACTGGTGCCGCGCATCAGTCGCGCGCAGAGTATGGATGTGCTGTCGTCCATGGCCACACTGGCGGGTTATAAAGCCGTATTGATGGGCGCTTCCGCTGCACCGCGAATATTCCCTATGTTGATGACCGCCGCTGGCACTTTGCAGCCAGCGCGAGTGTTGATTATGGGTGTAGGTGTTGCCGGTCTTCAGGCCTGCGCCACCGCCAAGCGTCTTGGTGCTGTGGTTGAAGCCTACGATGTCCGCCCCGCGGCTCGCGAGCAGATTATCTCAGTGGGTGCTAAGCCGGTTGAGCTGGATCTGGATACCGGTGAGTCTGAGGGTGCTGGTGGTTACGCCAAAGCTCAGGGCGAAGACTTCTTGCAGCGTCAGCGTGAGTTGATGACCGCAGTGGTTGCCCAGCAAGATATTATTATTACCACAGCGGCTATTCCCGGTGCCAAATCGCCCATTCTGGTGACTGAAGATATGGTCAAAGCCATGAAGCCTGGGGCAGTGATTGTTGATCTGGCGGCAGAGCGCGGCGGCAACTGCGATCTCACCGAACAGGGCAAAACTGTTGTCGCCCACGGTGTGACTATTTTGGGTCCCGAAAATGTGCCCTCAGAACTGGCTTATCACGCTAGTCAGATGTACGGCAAAAACATGCAGACATTACTTGAGTTAATTATTGACGAAGAGGGCAACCTCAATCTCGATTTTAACGATGAGATTGTTGCCGGTACGGTTGTTGCCCATCAGGGCGAGATTCCACACCCGCACATGCGCAAGCTGCTGGGACTGCCAGAACTCAATGCACCAGAACAAGAAAAACAAGGGGAATAAAACACATGGATATCTTAATTCTTTTATTAGCGTTGTTTGTGCTGTCGCTATTTCTCGGTGTTGAGCTGATTACCAAAGTGCCACCGACTCTGCACACCCCACTGATGTCAGGAACCAATGCGGTTTCCGGTATCACTCTTGTGGGTGCCTTGTTGGCCGCGGGCAATGACGGTTCACCGATGATGGTGAATATTTTGGGCTTTATTGCCGTGACGCTGGCGACCATCAATGTAGTGGGTGGTTACCTTGTTACTAATCGCATGCTTGCCATGTTTAAGAGGAAGTAAGCGATGAATGAGAATATTGTAAATTTTGTTTACCTGATTGCCGGTGTGCTGTTTATTCTCGGCATTAAAGGCCTGACCAAACCCAAGACTGCTGTGCGAGGCAATATGCTCTCGGCACTGGGTATGCTGATCGCTGTGGTCGTGACTCTGTTGAATATGAATACCATTGACTACAGCTACATAGTTGCCGGTGTTTTGGTGGGTTCTATAGTGGGCAGCATTATGGCGCTGCGTATTCAGATGACGTCGATGCCGCAGATGGTCGCTTTGCTCAATGGTTTTGGTGGTGGTGCTTCACTGACCATCGCACTGGCTGAGTACTACACCAAACTGGGTACTACGCCGGCATCCTTTGCCGAGCTGTTGAATCCTGTTGTCGCCGATAGCGCTGCTTTTGGTGCTGGACCCGAGGGTACTGTTGCGCTGCTGGCTATTGGCCTAACGGTATTGATTGGTGCTCTGACCCTGACTGGTAGTCTGGTGGCATTTGCCAAGCTGCAAGAGTTGATGAAGAAGAGCTATGGTCTCCCCGGCGGCCCGATTGGCAACGCGCTATTTTTGATTGCGGCGTTAGTTGCTGTGGCGCTGGTGGTGGTCAATCCCGGTAATGTTGCCGCTATGGTCGCTGTAGTTGCCCTGGCGCTGCTGCTCGGTCTGTTCCTGGTAATGCCAATCGGCGGTGCCGATATGCCGGTTGTGATTGCACTGTTGAATTCCTACTCTGGTATCGCAGCCGCTCTGGCAGGTTTTATTCTCGGTAACACGGTTTTGATTATTGCCGGCTCGCTGGTGGGAACCTCGGGTCTGATTCTAACGCGGATTATGTGTGTCGCCATGAATCGCTCACTGGCCAATGTGCTATTTGGTAAAATGGCCGCAGGCGGTGAGACTATCGATGCGGATGAAGTCTATGCCGGCAAGGTCACCAGTGCTCAGCCCGATGAAGTGGCTATGCTGCTCGAAACCGCTCAGCGAGTTGTTATCGTGCCCGGTTATGGCATGGCAATGGCTCAGGCACAGCACGCAGTGCGCGAGCTGGCTGACGCCATGGAAGCCAAGGGTGTTGAAGTTGAATACGGTATTCATCCGGTAGCGGGGCGTATGCCTGGCCATATGAATGTACTGTTGGCTGAAGCTGAAGTTCCCTACGATAATCTTGTGGAGATGGACAGAATCAACCCGACTTTTGAAGACACTGATGTGGTGATCGTAATTGGTGCCAACGATGTGACCAATCCGATGGCGAGGGATGTTGAGGGTAGCCCGATCTACGGCATGCCAATTCTCAATGTCGACAAAGCCAAGACGGTTGTGGTGATCAAGCGTTCACTGAGTCCCGGTTTTGCCGGTCTGCCCAATCCGCTGTTTGCAATGGACCACACATTGATGGTCTATGGCGATGGCAAGAAAGCAGTCGTTGAAATGACCACGGCGCTGAATCAGGCCTAAGTCTTTTAGCATAACTTAAAACCCCGTCAATTGGCGGGGTTTTTTTATGGGGTTTTAAAAGCTGCAAATAAAGACCGCTAAAGGGCCTTGGTATAAATCCCAGGCATAAAAAAACCGGCTGATGCCGGTCTTTTTACTGCTGATTAATAAGTAACTATTAACCCAGCGCCTTAACTTTAGTGTTTAGACGGCTCTTATGGCGAGCGGCTTTGTTCTTGTGAAGAATGCCTTTATCTGCCATACGGTCTAAAACTGGAACAGCAGCTGTATAGGCCTGCTGAGCGTCAGCTTGAACGCCACTCTCAATTGCTGCATCAACTTTTTTCAAATAGGTGCGAACCATCGAGCGCAAGCTGGCATTATGCTGTCGGCGTTTCTCGTTCTGTCGTGCGCGTTTCTTAGCTTGTACTGAATTTGCCACTTGTTGTACTCCTCTCAAAGGGTCTCACTGAAGGCGCGGAAATATACAGGGTTTATAGGTTACATTCAACCCAATTGTCGAAGCAATATAATTACTTTGCACTGTCATTGAAGCCCAAGGCGTCAGCCTAGCGTACAAGGCTTTTCAGTATTCACTTGGAGAAGGGCATAGAGGTGGTTAAACTGCTGTGAAACGCCCCTGTTAATCGAGAGAATAATTGAGTCAAGAACAAGGCAATCATTCGTCAGAGCAGCCTAAGGAATCCGCAAAGACGCCGGTGAAAGCCGATGGCGGACTGCTGCGTTCCAGCGGCGTGGTCAGCTTCTTCACCATGTTGTCTCGAGTTCTCGGTTTGGCGCGGGATATTATCTTTGCTCGGGTGATCGGTGCCGAGGCGCTGGCCGATGTGTTTTTTGTTGCCTTTAAAATCCCCAACTTTTTTCGCCGTCTCTTTGCTGAGGGTGCCTTTGCCCAAGCATTTGTTCCGGTGCTCGGGGAGTATCGCCAAAACGGCAGTCAGGCCGCGCTAAAAGAACTTATCAATCGTGTCTTCGGCACACTGGGTATGGCGCTGCTGCTGCTAACTCTGGTGATCGTGGTTGCCGCACCTTTTTTCGCCGCGCTGTTTGCGCCCAAGTGGTATCTCAACGATCCGTTTAAATTTAATGCCACCGCCGACATGCTGCGCATTACCTTTCCCTATCTGCTGTTTATCTCCATGACTGGCGTTGCCGGCGGCATCTTAAATAGCTATGACCGTTTTGCGGTGCCCGCATTTACCCCGGTGTTGCTTAATATTTCGTTAATCTTTGCCGCCTTAATCGCCGCCCCTTGGTTTGATCAGCCCACCTATGCTTTGGCTTGGGGTGTGTTTGCCGCGGGAGCGATTCAGTTTTGCTTTCAATTGCCGTTTTTGGCGCGCATCCATATGCTGCCGGTACCAGTGGTTGACTGGCGCCATCCTGGGGTTAAAAAAATTCTCAAATTGATGGGGCCGGCAATCTTTGGTGTATCCGTCAGTCAGATCAATCTGATGCTAGACACTATGTTGGCAACCTTTCTGCCCACTGGCAGTGTGTCTTGGCTGTATTACTCAGACCGCCTTTCGGAATTGCCTCTGGGGGTCTTTGCGGTGGCCATTGCCACAGTGATACTGCCTAACCTATCGCGCCATCATGCCGCCAGTTCCACAGAGGCTTACTCTCAGACACTGGATTGGGCTCTGCGCATGGTGCTGGTGATTGCCATACCTGCCGCCGCTGCTCTTATGCTGCTGGCCGAGCCGATTCTCGCCACACTATTTCTCTATGGCGATGTGATGACCCCCCGAGATATGTCTATGGCGGCGCTAAGTCTGCGGGCCTACTCTCTGGGGCTGGTAGCCTTTATGTTGATTAAAGTGTTGGCGCCGGGCTTTTTTGCGCGACAGGATATGCGCACGCCAGTGCGTATTGGCGTGATTGCCATGGTCTCGAATATGGCGCTCAACTTGATTCTGGTAATACCCCTGCACTTCTATTGGCAGGTGGGCCATGTAGGTCTGGCACTGGCGACTTCGTTGTCGGCATTTTTAAATGCACTGCTATTGTTCTTCGCTCTGCGCAGCAAGGCTATCTATGTTCCCGGTCGCGCCTGGCTGCGATTTATCCTCAGTCTACTGTTGGCCGTGCTGCTGATGGTTGCCACATTGATCTGGCTGGGTACTCAGTTTAACGCCTTTGACGCCAGTCTCTGGCAGCAGCTGAGTTGGTGGCAGCGCAGCACTGCTATTGCCTGTATCTGCTTGGCGGGTCTGGGTGTTTATCTTGCTGTTCTCGGGGTCGGCGGCATGCGTCTCAGAGATTTAAAAGGGCCTGTCAAAGCGACCACCTCCAGCGATTAAATTTGGCCGCTTTAAAGTGTAGTTTACGGGCCTATTTATTTAGCTGTCAGGGGCCGGTTAATTGGCTACAGTGCCTTACCTTTCTGGGCTCAGCTAGGTATACTCGACAACTATTTTGAACAGTGAAAGCGTGCCTGTGCCACATTCCAAGTTGACCTTTGTTCGCGGTTTGCACAACCTGCATACCCCAGACGAAAAATCGGTGGTCACCATCGGTTCTTTTGATGGTGTGCATATTGGTCATCAGGCAATTTTGCGTCAGGTAAAAGAGGCCTCTCAGCGTTTGCAGCTACCTTCGGTGGCTATGACCTTTGAGCCGCAGCCCAAAGAGTATTTTTCTGCCGAGAAGGCGCCGGCGCGATTGATGAGGTTGCGTGAAAAAATGGATGCGTTGCTGGAGTCCGGCGTGGACCGAGTGGTTTGTCTGCAGTTTAATCGTCAACTGCGCAATCTCTCTGCAGCAGATTTTATTGACCAGGTGTTGGTTCGCGGCTTGGCAGTAAGACATCTAATTGTCGGTGATGATTTTCATTTTGGCTGTGATCGCAGTGGTGACTTTGCCCGTTTGCAACAAAAGGGTATGCAGTGCGGGTTTGATGTGCAGGACACCGCCACGGTTGAAGTGGAAGGGCAGCGGGTGAGCAGCACATTGGTGCGCGAAGTGGTCGAAAAGGCGGACTTTGTCCGCGCTGCGGAGTTGCTGGGACGACCCTTTTCCATCAGTGGCGTGGTGGGTTATGGCCAACAGCTCGGACGTGAACTAGGCTTTCCCACGGCTAATGTACAGTTAAACCGCTTTAGTGCGCCTCTCTCTGGGGTCTTTGCGGTAAAGGTTAATATTGCCGGAACAGTCTACTGCGGTGCCGCCAATGTCGGTTTGCGGCCAACCGTGGGTGATCTGTTAAAGCCCATTTTAGAGGTCCACCTGCTCGACTTTGCCGGGGACTTATACGGTCAGCGAATCGCCGTGGAGTTTGTTCACAAAATTCGCGATGAAGTAAAATTTACCACGGTTGAAAAATTGGTGGCGACAATCACTGGGGATATACAGAGAATTCGCGAGTGGTTTTTGCAGGCTGGCACCTAAACTCGCCTAGATAGATATTTTATAAACAATAAACTGATATAGGGTTGACCGCTGCGGTCAAAAAAACACCAATGACTGACTACAAAACAACACTGAACTTGCCCAAGACGGCTTTTCCCATGCGCGCCAATCTGGCTCAGCGGGAGCCGGGAATGTTAAAAGAGTGGCAGGACAGTAATCTCTATCATCAGATTCGCGAGGCCCGTGCCGGTCGCGAGCAATATATTCTTCACGATGGCCCTCCCTATGCCAACGGTGAGATTCACCTGGGTCATGCGGTGAATAAAACCCTTAAAGATATTATCGTTAAAGCGCGTACTATGAGCGGCTTTGATGCGCCTTATATTCCCGGCTGGGACTGTCACGGTCTGCCTATTGAACACAATGTTGAAAAGAAGATTGGCAAGGCCGGGGTCAAGGTTGAGTACTCTACGTTCCGCAAGAAATGTCGCGAATACGCCATGAAGCAGGTGGATGGTCAGCGTCAGGGTTTTGTTCGTCTGGGTATTTTTGGCGATTGGGAACGTCCCTACCTGACCATGAACTATCAGGTTGAAGCGGACACGATTCGCGCACTGGGTAAAATCGCTGCCAACGGTCATCTGGTGAAAGGCTACAAGCCGGTCTACTGGAGTGTGGTGGGCGGTTCAGCGCTGGCTGAAGCGGAAGTGGAATATCAGGACAAAACCTCTTACACCATAGACGTGGCCTATGCCGTAACCGACTCCGCCCAGTTGCAGAGAGTCTCTGACGCCTTTGGTGGTCTGCCGGGAGATGGTGAGATCAATATGTTGATCTGGACCACCACTCCCTGGACGCTGCCCAGCAGTCAGGCAATTTCTGTGGGTGCCGATCTGGACTATGTACTGGTGCAGATAAATGGGCAAGATGGACCTCGGCGTTTGGTCTGCTCAGCACTCTTGCTTGAATCCGTGATGCAGCGCCTAGAGATTGACGACTACCAGCAACTGGCCAGCTGTCAGGGCCAGCAGTTGGAAAATATTGTTGCACGACACCCGTTCTATGATCGGGATATTCCGGTATTGCTCGGTGAGCATGTGACCACCGATGCCGGTACCGGCTGTGTTCACACTGCTCCAGATCACGGTATGGAAGATTTTGTGGTAGCCAAACAGTATGGCATTGGCACCATCAATTATATTTTGGACAACGGCCTGTTTGCCGACGATGTGGAGCTATTTGCTGGTCAGCATGTCTACAAGGTCGACGATTCAGTGCTTGAGGTTTTGCGCGAGCAGAAACGTCTGTTGAGCTGCGGTCAATTTGTCCACAGCTATGCCCACTGCTGGCGTACCAAAACTCCTTTGATTTATCGCGCCACACCCCAGTGGTTTATCTCTATGGATAAAAATGGTCTGCTGGCCAACGCCAAGGCCGCGGTCAAAGATGTTAGCTGGCACCCGGACTGGGGGCAGGCGCGTATCGAAGGCATGCTCGACAATAGCCCGGATTGGTGTATCTCCCGTCAGCGTACCTGGGGCGTGCCCATTGCCCTGTTTGTTCATAAACAGACAGGAGAATTGCACCCCAACACTACTCAATTAATTGAGCAGGTGGCTCTGCGCGTTGAGCAACAGGGCATTGAAGCCTGGTTTGAGCTGGAGGCCGCTGAGCTAATTGGCGAGGATATTGCCGACTACCAAAAGGTTACTGATACCCTGGATGTGTGGTTTGATTCCGGTGTCACCCACGAGTCCGTAGTCAATGCTAGGCAGGAACTGCGCTATCCCGCAGACCTCTACCTGGAAGGCTCGGATCAGCACCGTGGCTGGTTCCAGTCGTCCCTTAAAACTGCTATCGCAATTAACGGCACGGCCCCTTACAAGGCAGTGCTGACCCACGGCTTTACCGTTGATGAACACGGCCGCAAGATGTCCAAGTCCATTGGCAATGTAATTTCTCCGCAAAAAGTGATCAATGAGATGGGCGCCGATGTGCTGCGTCTGTGGATTGCCTCGGCTGACTTTAGCAGTGAGATGACCGTCTCTGACGAAATCTTAAGTCGCGCCGGTGATTCTTATCGGCGGATTCGCAACACTGCACGCTATTTTCTCTCTAATATTGACGGCTTTGAACCCGCTGAACACGGTGTCGCCAATGATGAAATGTTGGCTTTGGATCGCTGGGCGGTGGACTGTGCCGCAGGTCTGCAGGAAGAAATTATTACTGCCTACGATGAGTTCCAGTTTCATCTGATCTACCAAAAGTTGCACAACTTCTGTGTCCGGGATATGGGTGGTTTCTATCTCGATATTATTAAAGATCGCATCTATACCTGTCCGGAAAATAGCGTGTCGCGCCGTTCCGCACAGACTGCTTTGCACCATATTGCCGAAGCCTTTACCCGCTGGATCGCGCCGATTCTGAGCTTTACCGCCAGTGAACTCTGGGGCTTTATGCCCGGTGATCGCGAGTCCTCGGTATTTGTTGCCGAATGGTATTCACTGCCACGCCTTTCTGGTGGCGATGCCATTAGTTCAGCGGATTGGGCGGCGATAATGCAGGCCAAAGAGGCGATCAATAAGGTCATTGAAGATCAGCGTAACCAGGGCGTGGTAAAGGGATCTCTGGGTGCCGACATACAGCTCTATGCGGCCCCTGAGCTACATCAGTCTCTCGCCAAGTTGGGCGATGAATTGCGCTTTGTGACAATTACCTCGAAGGCAACACTGCTGCCCTTGGAACAGGGTGTCGATGCCAATGAGTCTATGCTTGAAGGCTTGAAAGTCGGCTTGCAGCGGTCCACTGCAGAGAAATGTGTACGCTGCTGGCACTTTATTGACGATGTTGGCAGCCATGCTGAGCACCCTGAGATCTGTGGGCGCTGTGTCACTAACCTCTCAGATACTGGTGAGACTCGTCACTATGCCTAAAACAGTGAGCTCTGAGACATTAATGGTCCCAGGGGGAAGAACATTGCCCTGGTTAAAATGGTTTGCTCTGGCGGCAACCGTAGTGCTGCTGGATCAGCTCACCAAACTCTGGATTGTGGGCCAGTTTAGTCTCGGTGAGAGTCGTTATGTGAGTGGCATTTTTAATCTGGTTCGCGCTCACAATGAAGGGGCTGCCTTTAGCTTTCTTAGTGATGCCGGTGGCTGGCAGCGTTGGTTATTTAGCATTATCTCGATTGTTGTGAGTGTGGTTATTGCTGTCTGGTTGACCCGACTGCCGCGGCAGCGCGTACTTGAAGGACTGGCACTGTCACTTATTCTCGGCGGTGCCCTAGGGAATCTCTACGATCGATTGACCCTCGGTTATGTGGTGGATTTTCTCGACTTTCATTGGGCCGGCTGGCACTTCGCGGCTTTTAATGTTGCCGATATGGCTATCTCTGTTGGCGCAGTACTGATTATTATTGATGGGCTGTTTTTTCCGCAGGCAAACGAGACCGATGACTCCTCTGGTACTAAACTGAATAAAAAGTAGTTGGAGCAATCAATCTCAAGCCGCGGTTTAAATCGCCGTTTTAAATACTTTTAAGAGCTTATAAATGACAATACCTATAGATACAGGCACCACCGTTACCTTACATTTTGCCCTGGCATTGGAAGATGGCGCGGTAGTGGATTCAAATTTTGAAGGCAAGCCGGCAACGTTCTCAATTGGCGACGGCAGCCTTTTACCCGGTTTTGAAGAGACATTGCTGGGCCTGAGAGCCACCGATGAGCGTGAGTTTGTCGTGCCACCTGAAAAAGCCTTTGGTCAGCACAATGAACAAAATGTCCAGCCGGTGGCTATGGATAATTTTGACGCTCTGGAGATTGAAGTGGGCGCCATGTTCTCGTTTCAAAATGGCGACGGTGAGCTGCCAGGTGTGATTACCGATATAGTCGATGGCGAAGTGATGGTGGATTTTAATCACCCACTAGCGGGTAAAAATATTGTCTTTCAAGTGAAAATTATCGGCGTAACCCCGGAGAACTTGCACTGATGGATATCAAGCTGGCCAATCCGCGGGGCTTTTGCGCCGGCGTTGACCGTGCCATTGATATTGTTAATCGCGCTCTGGAAGTCTTTGGCGCGCCGATCTATGTGCGCCACGAAGTGGTACACAATAAGTTTGTTGTGGATGACCTGCGCAATCGCGGTGCCGTGTTTGTCGATGAACTGGATGAAATTCCCGATGACGTAATCGTTATCTTCAGTGCCCACGGTGTGTCGATGGCCGTGCAGGACGAGGCGCGCCGCCGCAGCCTGAAAGTGTTTGATGCCACCTGCCCTCTGGTGACTAAGGTCCATATGGAAGTCGCCAAGTTCAGTCTCGAGGGTATGGAGTCGGTGCTGATTGGCCATGCCGGTCACCCTGAAGTGGAAGGCACCATGGGTCAGTATGACTACTCCAGGGGTGGCGATATTTATCTGGTGGAAGATGAGGATGATGTGGCTAAGCTTGAGGTCAAAGATCCCTCAAGGCTGGCCTTTGTCACACAGACCACATTGTCTATGGATGATACCGCTAAAGTTATTGATGCTCTGCGACTGAAATTCCCCGCTATCGAAGGGCCGCGCAAAGACGATATCTGTTACGCCACGCAAAATCGCCAGGATGCGGTCAAGCAATTGGCGATAGAATCGGATTTAATTTTGGTGGTGGGCTCGGTTGCCAGCTCTAACTCCAATCGTCTCCGGGAGTTAGCGGAACGCTGTGGTTGCACGGCGTATCTAATTGATGGCCCAGAGGATATAGACATTGAATGGCTTGTCCAGAGCAAAGCCATTGGCATCACCGCAGGTGCATCGGCACCGGATGTGCTGGTCCGCGATGTGATTGCGCGACTGGTGGAGTTGGGTGCCAACGCCCCTCAAGAACTGAGTGGCGTGGTTGAAAATGTCACCTTTTCCCTGCCAAAAGAGCTGCGCATCTAGTCTAGAGCGCAGCTTATCTGGCAGTTCGATTTATCCCTCTAGTCTTGGCACTTCTCAATATGAGCAAACAGAGCCGTGGTTGAAGGATCTAACTCAGCCTGATCCGCAGAATCTGAAGCCAACAACTGATTGGCCATCTTCTTACCCAGTTCGACTCCCCACTGGTCAAAAGAATTAATATTCCAAATGCTTCCCTGAACAAATACCTTGTGCTCATAAAGCGCGATCAGTGCACCAAAATTCTTTGGTGTCAGTTGGTCCAGCAGCAGCACATTTGATGGCTTGTTGCCGGGGTAGTAGCGGTAGGGTTCACCTTCAGGGGCATCTTGGCCACACATCAAGGCTGAGGCCTGAGCCAGCATATTGCCAAGCAGTACCCGGTGATGCTCCTCATTGCTGAGGTTATCGACGGCGGCGGCAACAAAGTCTATGGGTACCATGCGTGTGCCCTGATGCAACAGCTGGAAAAACGCGTGCTGGCCATTGGTACCGGTTTGGCCCCAGAGAATAGCGCCGGTCTGATAATCGATCGACTGGCCATCCAGAGTTGTGGACTTGCCATTGCTCTCCATGTCTAGCTGCTGAAGATAGGACGGCAGTAACAGCAGGCGCTCGCAATAGGGAATCACTGCGGTGGACTGTGCATCGAGGAAGTTGCTGTACCAGATACCCAGCAGAGCCATGATAACGGGCATATTTTCCGCTAGGGGAGCCTCTTGGAAATGCAGATCCATCTCACGGGCGCCGGCTAGCATTTCGACAAATTTTTCATAGCCAATAGAGATAGCAATAGAGAGACCGATACTTGACCAGAGTGAGTAGCGTCCGCCAACCCATTCAGCAAATTCGAGAATCTGATCTGCCGGTATGCCATAGGCTAGGGCATTGGCGCGATTCGCGGTAAGGCCGACAAAGTGGCTGCTGGACTGGGCATCCTCAAGACCCAGTGTCTCGGCGAACCAGTTGCGCGCGGTCTTGGCATTTAACAATGTCTCGTGGGTGGTAAAGGTCTTGCTGGCGAGAGCCACCAGAGTGGTCTCTGGATTGAGCTTATTTAAAGTGGTGAGGATCTCGGCGCCATCTACATTGGATATAAAGTGCAGTTTGATATCTTTGTGAGCAAACTCTTGTAGCCCACTGCAGGCCAATTTGGGGCCTAAGTCAGAGCCGCCAATACCAATATTCACTACATCGGTAATCGCTTTGCCGGTGCTGCCAAGCCACTCACCACAGCGAATTTTTTCACTGACCATTTCCACATCCGCGAGCTGCTGCTTCACCAGGCTGACCCGTTGATCTGATTCCGCTGCGGCGGAGGTGACAGTCTGGTCGCCAATCTCGGCTCTCAGAGCTCCATGCAATACTGCGCGACCTTCGGTGGTATTAATCTTTTCTCCAGAGAACATTGCAGCACGATGCTGTTCCAGAGGCGACTGAGCCGCCAGCTCTAGCAGCGCCTGCCAGGTTTCATCGCTGACCAGATTCTTTGAGTAGTCGAGAAAAATTCCGCCACTCTGGACTGACATCTGGCTGCTGCGCTGGGCATTCTTGTGAAAAAAGCCACTGATACTTTGCTGTTGGGCTGTTGCCGCCTGTTGTTCAAGTGTCTTCC
>Ga0208971_1000082_pt1 | contig 67132 bp, 53 predicted proteins | sample AOAMet1_18_M0_10_2_FD_188229 | JGI IMG/M metagenome (GOLD analysis project Ga0208971, IMG submission 188229) | Ammonia-oxidizing marine microbial communities from Monterey Bay, California, USA - CAN11_18_M0_10 (SPAdes) | ecosystem: Environmental > Aquatic > Marine > Intertidal zone | place...
CATCGACTGGGCACGGGTGGAGCAACTCAAGGCCGGCGTGATCAAAGCTTTTGCCGAGGACGACAAATGGACCATCCGCCTAAAGGGCCGCCAATACTACCTCGTAGCCGAGAAGAAGTCCGTGCGCATCCCTGTCGGAGAGAAGATCTTGGAGATGGATTGGGCACGCGCTCAGGAAATCATCAAGGGAACGGCGAAAAAGTCCACGAAGGCCAAGAAAAAGTCCTGACGGCGGCGAGTAGCTTGCCTTCATGGAATCCATCTTTGATTGGGTTGAGCCCACTGAGGCCGGACTGTTCGACATTTCAGACGGTGTAGACAGAATGCGCGATGTTTTGCGCATTCACCGAGCAGGTGAACGCCCTGATTTGGACGGCTGCATTGCCGCCATCGTAGGCGTCTTAGACCGCAGAGGGAGCGCCGATGGCGCAGAAACCGACCGCGCCGCAGAATGGGTGCGCAGCAAATTGTACCGCCTCACCGTCATGGACCGCTGGGCCCCAGTGGCCGACTTGGGCAACATTGCCGCAGGCCAAACACCCGAAGACACCATGGCTGCCCTCGATGTGGTCTGCCAAGAACTCATGATGCGCGGCATTGTGCCACTGGTCATCGGTGGTTCACAAGTGCAGACATACCCGATGTACCGGGCCTATGCCAGCCAAGACCGGCCCATCAATGTCACCGTCATCGACGCCGCTGTGGACTTTGGCGGCGACCCTCAAATCACCGACGGTCGCAATTGGCTCAACCAACTCATCTTGCCCGAAGGGGCCCATCTGTTTGACCTCAATACCCTCGGTCACCAGCGCTACCTCGTCGACGGGGACAGTCTGCAACTCATGGACCGCATGCACTTTGACAACGTGCGGTTGGGCCGATTGCGCGCCGACATCTCCATTGCAGAGCCCATCCTCAGGGATTCCGACCTGGCCTCATTCGATGTGGGCGCCGTGCGCACCGCTGACCATCCAGCATCCGGCATTTCCCGACCAAATGGCCTAAACGGAGAGGAATTCTGCCAACTGGCACGCTACGCCGGATACAGCGACCGACTCTCTGCCGTGGGCTTCTTTGAGCACGACCCATCCAAAGACGGCGACGGGCGCGGCGGCCAGTTGGTGGCAGAAGCCGTGTGGTGCTTTTTGGAAGGGGTCATGCACCGCATGGGCGATCATCCGCGCGGAACCACCGAAGACTATCTACAATACAGGGTGGTCCTCGAAAACGAGGACAACGAAGTGGTGTTCTACAAGAGCCCGCGCAGCGACCGATGGTGGATGGACATCCCCACTCCAGGGGCCGGCAACCGCAGAGGCCGGGTATTGCTGGTGCCCTGCACCTACGCCGACTACCAATCGGCTGCAGAAGGACAACTCCCGGACCGCTGGTGGCGCACACAACAAAAGCTGTCATAAAACGACCGGGAGTTTGACGGGCCTATTCTAGGCCACAACGACCGGGCGCCGGGGCCTTTGGATTTTTGCCATCCGCATGAAATCCACGACGAGGCTTGGATAATGGAGTTTGCAAGCGCAATCCTTGGTCATTTTCGGTATATTAGCCGACCACCCTCGGGTGACTTTTGCAAGGAACCGTTTGAAAATCAGCTGATTGGAATGAATCGCCTACTGATCGTATTGTCTGCTGTCTTGTTCAGCCTCACTTCTGTGGCCCAACAGGACCCGCAACTCACGCAATTCTACCAGGACAGACTGTCCTTCAACCCCGCATTTGCCGGCGCCGAGCGCTTGCAATACGTGAGTGCTTTTTACCGCAACCAGTGGAACGGATTGGAAACCAATCCACAAACCACGTTGGTGCAGTACAACGGCAAGCCGGGATTCATTCCCGGTGGCATCGGACTGAGTTTCTTCCAAGACAAACTGGGTCAAGAAGAAAACACCGTCGTCAAACTGGCCTATGCCTATCACATGGAGCCAGACGCCAACGGCGGCATCCTGAGCTTGGGACTCGCGGCCAATTACATGGGCAAGACCTTGGGCAATGAGTGGATCTACATCGACGAAGGCGACGCTGTCATTCCACAAAGCTCCAAAAGCGGCACAACCGTGGACGCCGACCTCGGGGTCATGTACCGCGTGCCCGGCAGCTACTATGCTGGAATCAGCACGACCCGCTTGGCCGCTACGGACCTCAAAGACTTGAACATCTCCAGTGTCCGCCACCTCTATGTGCAGGCCGGATACGAACAAGGCCTCGGAGACGGATCATTGCGTTTGCGCTCCCACTTGCTGGCCAAGACCGATTTAAATGCGACTACCGTGGATCTCCACGCCAACGTCTTGTGGAACGAGCTCCTCTATGGAGGAATCTCCTTCCGTCCTGGAGACGCTGTGGCTCCCGTACTCGGATTCGAATACGGTACAACCAAGAACGAAAAGCTCACGAGGTCTGAGCAGATTTTCCGCTTCGGATACAGCTATGATGCTACTGTCAGTGAACTGACGAACTACAGCAGCGGCTCCCACGAAATTTTCGTCTCTTACATGTTCAACTTCGAACGCATTCCGATGCAAACCCGTCACGTGAATCCGCGCTTCCTGTAAGCCGAATACACGAAAAGACGTAACCTGACCGTTGTCTTCTCCGTAGTCCTAGGATCTGCAACCTTCGAATACGGAACGGAACACGTTCGACTAAAGGATAGAAACCATGAGAAACGCTGCGATCATCGCCTTTTGTGCTGTGACATTTGCTGGCTGCTACGGCGGACCTGCAGGTGAGCTGGTAGGCGTATACCCTCGGGAGGACTGGGTACAAGTGAATCCTTATGGGATGAACTACATCCACTACGGCTCCTTCACGATGGGCCCCAGTGACCAGGACGTGCCCTACGCCCTGACCGCTCGGTCCAAAACGGTGACCATACCCGCTTTTTACATCGACATCCACGAGATCTCGAACAACGAGTACCGTCAGTTCGTGAATTACGTCCGAGACAGCTTGTTCCGCGATGTCCTTCAGGAGAACGATTTCGAAGAGTACTTCACCACTGAAGACGAATCTGGCCGTGAGTTGGACCGCTTCATCAACAAAGGATATGTCCTCAAGTGGGAAGAGCCCATAGACTGGGAGAACGAAGACATCTTCGACGCCCTGTATGACGAGTTCTACTACCAAGGATCCGACCGTTTCTATGACCAGAAGCAGCTCGACACCCGGAAGTTGAACTACAAGTACTTCTGGCTCAATCTCCAGGCCGCTGCCAAAAAGAGCGGCCTCGACTACGAGATCAACGAGCCCAATCAGCTCGGACAACTTCACAGTGTAAGGGGTCACAGCGACCGCGCTCAGTTTGTGATCGAGGAAAACACCAATGTCTACCCCGACACATTGTGCTGGATCCGCGATTTCACATACGGCTACAACGAGCCGTTGACAGAGACCTACTTCTGGCACCCTGCCTATGACGATTACCCCGTCGTAGGAGTCACATGGGGACAAGCCCGCGCTTTCAATGCTTGGAGAACCCAGCTGCTGGCGACTTGGAAAACGCAAAACGGCGAAACCATGGTGCAGAAGTTCCGTCTGCCCTCGGAAGCAGAATGGGAGTTCGCAGCCAGAGGTGGCATCGACTTGGCTCCATTCCCATGGGGAGGCCCCTACATCCGTAACATCTATGGATGTCCCTTGGCCAACTTCAAGCCTATGCGCGGTGACTACGTCGAAGATGCAGGTTGCCACACCGTGCCCATCGAGAGCTACAGCCCGAACGACTATGGCCTCTATCAGATGGCCGGTAACGTTGCGGAGTGGACCAACACTGCCTTTGATGAGACCGTGTATGACTTCAGTCACGACATGAGTCCCGAATACGAATACAACGCCATGGCAGATGACCCCCCAAGCTTAAAGCGCAAGGTCATTCGCGGTGGAAGCTGGAAAGACATTGGGTACTACTGCCAAACCGGCACGCGTTCCTTTGAATTCCAAGACACCTCAAAAGCTTACATCGGTTTCCGCAGTGCCATGAGCTACCTCGGTAGGGGCAAAAACGTGGACCCCGAAGACTTTAACTAATCTCATTTTCAGGCGGCTGCCAGAGCGCATGAAACCCGCTCCCGCCCATTAGTATCCAAAACCTGCATTACCATGGCAAAGAAGACGAACAAAAAGAAGAATAAAAGCGGTGGCATCGGCGGAAAGGCCTGGAAGTCATTCATGTCTAAACTCTATGGATGGGGTGCTGCGATCGTGATCGTAGGTGCACTGTTCAAGATTGAACACTGGGAAGGTGCTTCCGAGATGTTGATCATTGGTCTGGGCACAGAAGCGTTTATCTTTTTTATGTCAGCCTTTGAGCCTCCCCACAAGGATCCCAAGTGGGAATTGGTGTACCCTGAGCTTGCCGACGACGACGCAGAAGCTGGCCCCAAGAAGCCTGTTGACCAACTCGATGACATGCTCAAGGACGTTGGCATTGACAACGCTGTTTTGTCCCGTCTAGGTGATGGAATGCGCCACCTTGGTGATCAAGCCAACTCGTTGAGCGAAGTCACCGATGCTGCAGCTGCAACCTCGGATTATGGAAGTGCCCTTCGCACTGCAACAGAAAAAGTCGGTGGATTAACCGACACCTACTCCCAGGTGAGCGAGAGCTTGACCGGGCTGTCCGACAACAAGGAAATGGGAGTAGCCGCTGGTGCGCAGCTCCAGAAAATGAACGAGAACCTCGGAAGCCTCAACGGCATGTATGAGGCCCAACTCGAGCAGATGGAAACCAGCCGTCAATTGTTTGATGGCATGGGCTCCTTGGTGCAGAATCTCAACGACAGCGTTGAAGACACCAAGAAGTACAAGGAGAATATTGCAGAATTGTCTACTAACCTCGAGGCCTTGAATACGGTGTACGCGAACATGCTCAATGCTATGGGCAATTCGCGTGGCTGATCCTTTCCTGACCCACTGAACGAATATCATGGCAGGAGCGAAGGAAACGCCGCGTCAGAAGATGATTGGGATGATGTACCTCGTCCTGACTGCACTTCTGGCACTCAACATCTCTAAGGAGATTCTAAATGGATTTGTCAAAGTTGAGAAGGGTCTGCGACAGACCAATCTCACCGTCCAAGGCAAGTCCAGGGAAACCATGCTCGAATTTGAGGCCAAGTACCTCCAAGATCAGCAAAAGGTTAAGCCCTACTACGACGCTGCACAAGACGTCGAAACGCAAGCAGACGAACTGTACGACCACATCACCCAGCTCAAGGCCAACATCTTGGCTGTGGCGAGCGGCAAAAGGGAAGTGGTAGAAGCTGGTGGTGACATCTCTGAGTTTATTGCTCAAGACAAACTGACCCGCAGAGACACTGTACTGAGTATTGCACATTTCGAGAAGAAAGACGAGTACCAAGAAATCACTTCTTACTTGGTAGGCGGTGAACCCAGTTCTCCGAAGACTGGAGCATTCACAGCTTCCGAACTGAAGGACAAGCTTGAACTCTTCCGCAATAACTTGAAAGGAGTCACCTTCAACGACTTCGTCGGCAACAAGTTCGAAGTTTCCCCCGGCCTCAAGGCTTCCTTTGACCAAACCTTCAAATACGAGAAGGAGATGGAAGATGGGAAAGAAGTGCTGTGGGAAGCGGCCAACTTCTTTGACGTTCCACTCGCTGCGGTGATTCCAATTCTCTCCAAACTTCAAATCGACGTCGCCAACGCGAAGTCGAACATGATGTCCGAGCTCATTGCTGGCATCGAAGGAAAGAGTTACAAGTTCACGAACCTGATGCCATTGGTGGTTCCTGAAAGCAACTACATCCTTCGGGGTGACAGCTTCCGGGCCGATGTGCTGCTCGCTGCATTTGATGCGACCAACAGCCCCAACATCTATGTCGACAACCGGGAATTCAATGGCCGCGACAGCAGCCTCTTGCCCTATACCGACAAAGACCCTCTGCGCATCGAAGGCGGCTTGGGCAAAATCCGGATTGCCACGCGTGGCATGTCGCTTGGAGAACGCAATTACAAGGGGCTCATTCGGTTCCAAGGACCCGATGGAAACGTAGGAGACTACCCTTTCTACACGCCTGAATTTACCGTTGCTGAACCCGCTCTGGTTGTAAGTCCAACCAAGATGAACGTCTTCTACAGAGGTGTACCCAATCCTGTAGAAATCTCCGTTCCTGGCGTCAGCAGTGACAAATTGGACGTGCGCATCACCGGTGGTCACAAAATCAAACCCGACGGAGAAACGTTCATCGTCGATCCAGGTGCAGGTGCAGAAGCTTCCATTGAGGTGACCGCTATCCTGCCCGATGGCACCAAGAAGTCGCTCCCCGGTCGCGAATTCCGTGTAAAGCGCATTCCTGACCCCTCTCCTCGTTTTGCAGGAAAAGGGCCCTCTGACAAGACCATTACAAAGGTTCTCCTCGAAAATGCACCCTCTGTTGGCGCACTGATGGAGAATTTCGATTTTGATGTTGTGGTAAAAGTCAAGCGGTTTAATGTAACCGTAACCAAGGGTGGCACGTTTGTAGAACAGAGCAGCAGCTCCAATTTGGTGACCAGCAACATGAAGGAACTCTTCCGCTCTGTCGGCAGAGGCTCTGTTGTGTACATCGAGGACATCGTGGTTTCTATGCCCGATAACACGGAACGTGCGCTGCCTACAATGAAACTCAAAGTGATCTAATCATGATGAAGACCGTTCGAAATATCACCGTGGCTGTGCTGACCTTCTTGGTCTGCTCCCCCGCGAACGCCCAGGTCCAAACCGTTCTGGATGGTGCCTACGTCAAGGAAACCAACCTGACCAAGCGCGTTGTACCCTATCCCCACCTGCGGGAAGCAGATGTGATGTACGTGCGGCGCATCTGGCAGGACATCGACCTGCGACAGAAGATCAACCAGATGTTCTACTTCCCGGTGGACCCCATCGAAGACCGAAAGAACCTCTTTGATGTGATCCGCTATGCTTTGGAAGTGGAAGGCTCTTTGACCGCATATGGCACAGGCCCTGCTGGTAAAGACGATGAGTTCAGATATCCCTTGAGTGCAAGCCAAGTGGACTCCATGCTCAATCCTACGGTCATCATTCCCCAATTCGATGCCGTCACCGGTGAAGTCATAGGCTCCATGGAAGCAAAGACCAGCATCAACAGCCAAGACATCGTGCGCTACCGCATTAAGGAAGACTGGGTGTGGGACCGCCAACGCAGCCAACGCCACATCCGCATCATCGGTATGGCCCCCATCATCGAGAAAAAAGACGATGAAGGGAACTCGCAAGGCTTGGCTCCATTGTTCTGGCTCTACTATCCAGAGTGCAGGTATGTATTTGCCAACGCTGAGTGCTACAACTATGCCAACGATGCACAGCGCAGAACCTTCGAGGAGATCTTCCAGAAAAGGTACTTCTCCAGCTACATCATCAAGGAGACGAACGTCTTTGATCGCTCCATCAACGACTACGCTCAAGGGCTCGATGCTTTGCTCGAATCACAACGCATTAAGGACGAACTCTTCACCATTGAGCACGACCTGTGGCATTATTGACGTCACGATAGAAATTACCCCTAGAAAACGCCCACCTTTGTGGGCGTTTTTGTTGCACTGAATCCATGCTCAACCTCAATCAGATCGGCGTTCACTTTGGAGAGCGGACCCTCTTCGAAAACATCTCCCTCGCAGTGGGGACCAAAGACAGGGTCGGCCTCGTGGGACGAAACGGAGCCGGCAAGTCCACCCTACTCAAAATCGTGGCGGGGGTTCAAAACCCCAGCGAAGGGAACGTCAATACACCCAAGGATTACCGCATTGGTTACCTCGCTCAGGAGATGGAACACAATGAGGACGCCACCGTCCTCGAAGAGGCCCAAAGCGCCTTTGCCATATACCAAGAGCTGGAAGCGGAGATCGACAAGATTTCTGCCGAAATATCTGAGCGCACCGATTACGAGAGCGATGGATATGCGCGCTTGATTGACCGTTTGGGAGAGGCCAACGATCAGCTCGCCCTCATGGGAACGGGTGCCAAAGAAGAGCAAACACAACGTGTACTGCAAGGATTGGGATTTCGTCCTGCCGATATGGACCGTAAAATGAGCGAGTTCAGTGGGGGATGGAAAATGCGCGTCGAACTCGGTAAACTGCTCTTGGTGGCGCCAGATCTTCTGTTGCTCGACGAGCCAACGAACCACCTCGACATCGAGTCCATAGAGTGGCTCGAGAACTTCCTGAAGTACTATCCTGGTTCTATGGTCCTGATTTCGCACGACCGGACCTTCCTAGACAACGTGACCGACCGCACGGTTGAAATCACCTCCAGCCGCGTTCACGACCACAAGGCTTCCTACAGCAAATACATGGCTTGGCGCGAAGAAGAATTTGCACGCCAAGAATCTGCTGCCAAGCAACAGCAAAAGGACATCGCCCACACCGAGGAGCTCATCAACAAGTTCCGCGCCAAGAAAAACAAGGCGGCCTTCGCCCAAAGCCTCATCAAGAAGCTCGACAAAATGGAGCGCATCGAGGTCGACCAATTCGAAAATGCGGAAATGCGCTTCCGCTTCCCTCCTGCTCCAAGGGCTGGAAAAGTGGTCGTTGAGGCGGAAAGGTTGGCCAAACGCTTTGACGACCTCGAAGTCTTTAAGGATGTAGACCTCATGATCGCACGCCAAGACAAAGTGGCTTTGGTGGGCAAGAATGGCGCAGGTAAAACCACGCTCACACGCATCCTCCTTGGGGAAATCGAAGGCGACGGCACTTGCAGCCTTGGCCACAATGTGGACGTGGGCTATTACGCCCAGAACCAAAGCGACGAGCTCGACGGCGATCTGACCGTTTTCGAAACCATCGACAACGAAGCCACAGGGGACGTTCGCAAAAGGGTGCGGGCCTTGCTCGGCTCATTCCTCTTCAGCGGTGAAGACGTCGACAAGAAAGTCAAAGTACTGTCCGGAGGAGAAAAAGCCCGCCTGGCCCTGTGCAAGCTGCTGCTCCACCCCTACAATCTGCTGGTACTCGACGAGCCCACCAACCACCTCGACATGAAGGCCAAGGACGTGCTCAAGCAAGCCTTGATGCACTACGACGGCACCCTCATCGTCGTGTCGCACGACCGTGATTTCCTTACGGGACTCACGGAGCTCGTCTACGAAGTCACGCCCTCTGGCCTGCGCCAATACATCGGCGACATCCAGCAGTTCCTCATCGAAAAACGCTCCGACACCATCGCCGCCTATGAAGCCGGCCGCAGCGACCAACCCGGAGGCAATCCCGGCGGAAAAGACACCCAAGGAAAAAACAAGGCCAAGGCCAAGGCCGTCTCCAAAGAAGATGGCAAGCGGGCCTATGAAGACCAGAAAGCCATCCGCAAGCTCAAAAACCGCTCCAGCAAATTGGAGAAACAAATCGCGGAACTCGAAGCACAGGAAAAAGCCCTCACGGAAGAAATGGCCACCATCGATCCCAATGATCAAACGTTGACCGTGCAGAAGGCTTATGACTTCGAAAAGGTGCAAAAAGCGCTGCAAGAAGCACTCAATGATTGGGAGACCGCAACCCATGAATTGGAAGTGCTGTCTAACCGACAATGAACAGAAAGGTTGCACGGGCGGCGTAAGGTGAATTTGCGCGCCATGGCCCGATACCTGCTCATCATTGTCTGTCTCTGCAGCCAATTCGAAACCACCGCTCAACGCGACCTGCCCATCACGCTCTCCACAGAGACTTCGACCACTTACTATACGGACGGCAGTTCCCGCTCCAATAGCCGCATGTTTTTCCAACTTGTGGGGGGAGCTGAACAACGCATGGGCTTTCTAGGACGGCGCATGGGCCGCCACCTCAGCGAAGCGGAACCCGTGCAAAAGGAGTTCAAATCCTTCCAAACCGTGGGTGCCATCAGCCAAGCCCTCGCGCTTGCGACTTCCGCTACCCTCATTGTCGCGATCTTCAGCGATGGCGTGGACGAAATCACCGGGGAAGAAGTCGGTTGGTTCCAGGTCTACCAATGGCCGATTTACTGTGGGGTTGGTTACCTCGCCTCGGGCTACTTGGCCTCGAACAAACTGACCAAGACGGTGGAACTCCACAACGGCCTCATCGGCGACGCCACCCAGCCCGCTTACCTCGACTTCCAACCCATTGCCCTGAACCCATCGGCCATTGGGCCCGGCCTCCGCATTCGATTCTGATCATGAACAAGGTTATCCCCCCTCTTCATCCTGTTTCTTGCCAGTTCCAACCTCCTTGCACAGCGCCAAGTCGCCAGCTTCGACGACGGCACTGAAATCGAGTACGAAGTGCTCTCCGACAATCCGGAAGACCTGAAAACCCTTTGGATGTCTTGGGGAGGCATGAGCAATGGAAGCATGCATGGCCTTGGCTTTGACTACTGGTTGCCGGGCAAGGCCAAGTTGGACCTTTCTGCCAGCATCCTCGGTACCGCCCTGCTCGCCCCAGATGAAGACAGCCTGTATGTCGACGGCACCAAACCTGCCAGTCGCGCGTGGCGCCTCCGCGGCCACTACGTCCTCAACAGCAAGACAAAAACCAAGGAGAATAAAATCAGCCTGAAAAGTGTGGCCAGTGGCGCGAATGAACGGACCGTGTACGTCACGACCTATGACCTGCCACGCACGACTTACTACTGCCTGCACGGGGGCGTGGGATACCAAAACCGACCCGAAATCAACGGCGGCGTCTCTTATGGCGAAATCGCCATTGGCGCCAGCCTCATGAGGGCCAAACACCTGGACCTACAACGCTCCATTGGCGGAAAGAACGGCGCAACGCAACAACGGGGATCCGCTTTCATGGAAGTCTATGCCGACATTCTGCTTTTCGTACAAGCCGCTCCCTACCTCGCAGAATACGCCACAGACCTCAACAGCGAGGGAGTGAAAGCCAGACCCATCGGACTTGAAGTAGCCTGGCGTGGAATGAGCACCATAGGCGCGGGGGGTGGATTCGGTCTCTTTGCCAAGCTTGGTGGTGGCGTAGGTCCCTACTCTGCCTATGTCGTCGGTGGATTCGGCTTGATGTTCGGCCTCGCAGAATGAGGCCACCCCTATCCCGGATTTCCGGGCTGCTCATGATCTTGTTGCTCGTTCTGGCGGGCACAGGGTGCTCCGTGCTGAATTTTACCACGGACATGGATGTCGTCTCCACACCCAACATCGAGGATGATGTTCGGGTTTATCAAGATGCAGGACTCACCTCTAGCGGGGTGACCTGGGGTGAACGGGGCTTGGATTCCGTCCGACTGGAGCTCGCCAACAACGAACCCTACCACCTGGTCCGGTTCGAGCGGGACAACCACCTGCCTCTGGTGGTTCCCCTGCTGCCCTCGCGCCGCAATCCATACAAGATTGTCGATGCTGCCTTAACGCTGGCCGGCATCGGGGCCATGGTATTGGGAATTCCCAGCGACCAAACTGGTCTGATCGCAGGGGGCTTCTTCACGGCTTTCTACAACGGGCTCGGCCTGCTATTCCCTCCCAAATTGGTCTACGGGAAGCACCTCGAAGCCCCGGAACTTCGGCCCGTCCCACTGCGAAGTGAAGAACACCCGCTCGTGGACATTCACACTCTGGACCTCGCCATCGACTCAGGGAACTACGCCTGGACATACTACGAGGACTACGACGCCTATCTCGAAGGCCAGGACAACTACCTCAGTCAAGACGAAGATGAAATAAAGCTCATCGACAGCAACCTCGATGCCGCGCCGCGCCAACTTCTCATCGACCACGGATTCCTACCGGAGTCCCGGAGTCTGTTCGAGGACATCGCACCCAGCAAGCTGTCGTGCGCCGTGGAACATGTCATGGAACACAGGGCCGGGGGACTCCTCCTCTACGAGATCAGCACGGCTTGGGCCATACACAATGACTATGCCATGGCCACCGACACCGTCCGCATGACCACCTCTTCGAACTGGAGCGGCTTCGTCGTTGGAGAAGGATTGCGCAGGGACTTACTCAACGAAGGCATCAAAGACGCGCTCGTCACCGTGCTTGAAGGCGGCACCACCCTCAATTTGGAAGCCGAGGCCAATCGGGACGTCGAAGCCGAATGGAAGGCCAGTTGGGACACCCTCCACATTGCCGCTGCCTTTGGCGGAGAGCGCCGCATCAGCGAAACCCTCGATGCCGTCGTGACCATCACCTCCGAGGACGGCCACGGGAGTGGATGCATTCTCAGTTCCGACGGATGGATCATCACAAACCACCATGTTGTAGAAGACACGAGTGCGCGCTACGAGGCCCACTTGGCCGATAGAAGCCGGCTCCCGGCAACCGTAATCCGTTGGGATCCCGTGGTGGACGTCGCCTTGCTCAAGGTCGACACCACCGGACTCCAAGCCCTGCCCTTGAGACGGACGGAAGACCGCATCGACATCGGCCACCCGGTTTACGCCGCAGGGACCCCTTACAACCAAGGGCTCGATGCCACGGTCACCCGAGGCATCATCTCCAGCCGCAGAGGCAAAGGCGTCAAGCAACGGCTTCAAACTGACGTCCCCATCTCTCCGGGAAACAGTGGCGGCGCCCTCCTCGACAACGAAGGCCGCTGGGTAGGCGTCGTCAACGCCAAGCTGGTCGCCATGGAAGTCGATGGAATCGGATTCGCCATTCCGGTCGAAATCCTGCCCCGCGCTTTGCGGATCAAGCTGGACTGATTCAGGGCTGCGTCGTGGCACCCAGGTAGCGGCGCCAGCGGTCGAGGACAGCAATCATGTCCGCCGGAAGGTCACTTTCGAATTGCATGAATTCGCCGGTTCCAGGGTGGGTGAACCCCAGTGATTTGGCATGCAAGGCCTGCCTCGGCAGAATGTCAAAACTGTTGGCCACAAACTGGTTGTACTTCCCGCTGGGCAAGCCCTTTACAATCTGCGCTCCACCATAGGTCTTGTCCCCGAAGAGCGGATGCCCGATGTACTGCATGTGCACACGGATTTGGTGGGTCCTCCCCGTCTCGAGTTTGCACTCTACGAGGGTAACCGGCCCGAGCCGTTCCAAAACACGGTAATGGGTTACGGCATGCTTGCCCTCATCCCCTTCAGGAAAGACCGCCTGCACTTTTCGGTCTTTGTAAGACCGGCCAATGTGGCCTTCGACTTTTCCATCCTCGGCAACCTCGCCCCACACCAAGGCGTGATATCGACGTTCTGTCGTCCTTTCAAAAAACTGCTCACTCAAGTTCACCATGGCGGACTCGGTCTTTCCAATCACCATGAGTCCTGTGGTATCCTTATCGAGCCTGTGCACCAATCCTGGCCGAGGTGCCGGTTGCCCCTCAGCTGAGGGCAACTGCGCAAAGTGATGCAACAAGCCGTTGACCAACGTCCCCGTGTAGTTGCCCACCCCAGGGTGCACGACCAGTCCAGCAGGTTTGTGGATCAACGCAACTTCTGTGTCCTCGTAGCGGATGTCCAACGGAATGTCCTCGGCAATCAAGGCGAACTCCCGGACAGGTTGCGGCAACTCCAACGTCACCACATCTGCCGGACGAACTTTGTAATTGCTCTTTACAGCAGCCCCATTTACACGGACATAGCCCGCCTTGGCGGCCATCTGCAGACGGTTACGCGAAGTATTGGGCAACAAGTTGAACAGGAACTTGTCGACCCGCAGCAACGCCTGGCCTCTGTCGGCCACAATGCGGTGGTGCTCAAAAAGCTCTCCATCCTGCTGCTCCTCGTCCCGAGGATCTGGTGTCAATTCAGAATCCACGGTCAATTGAGCAATACGCGCTGCACACGGACCACGCCGCGTTCGTCCTCCACCATCACGAGGTAAGGACCGCGGGGTTGTTCCGCCACTCCAATGGTCATCTGCTCTTGGCCATACATCCAATCCACTTCCGATACGGTGCGGCCCATCATGTCCACCACGCGCAAAAGACGGGGTTGCGACACACCAGTCCATGCCACGCTCAATCGACCCTTTGCGGGGTTGGGCCACAATCTGAATGTCCCCTCAGCCTCCGGCTCTTCACCAAGCGAAGTGAACACCTCCTCCACGCCCGCTTGCAACACAGGACGAATCATCACGGAACCTGCGATGGTCGACAACGACCATTCAGCTCCCAAGCCCAACTGATAATGGACCCGAGAGAAGTTGTAATCCGTGTTTTTGTCCAGCCCGATATTCAGTGAAAAATCGTCCTCCTGCACCATGCCCACATGCACCGTTCCCTCTACCGGAATGGGGTCGTCGTACTCATAGTAAGCAAAAACATCATGTCCATCGGTGAAGTAGGCCGGCTGATGGAACAAGTAATTTTCTCCCAACTCTTCACCCGGTACGCCTCCGTCATCTGCCCAAGCGCGCATCAAAAAGTTGAGGTTGGTCTGCTGATTGAAATAGGGCGTGAAGTGGATGGCGAGGCCATGCAAGGTGTCAGGCACTGCCAGGTCATAGCGCACCGCGAGTTTGCCTCCGCCGGTAGTCAATCCGTAGGCCTTTTCAGCCGTGCCATCGTCATAGGCGTACTCGTTTCGAAACACCTGGGTAAACACGATGCTGTCGTTGTCCGGCACCCCAACCCGCTCCTGCTCCAAGATGCCGATGGCATCCTCATAAAGGCTCACCTCAAATACCGCTGCAGTGTCATTGTCGGTGTCAGAAAAAGCGAAAGAACTGGGAACGACTCCATTGGCCCCTGTCTGGATGTAATAAGGGGTTTGAAACACCTCAAATGGAGCCACAAAAGTGTTGGAGAATGGGTTCAAGAAGTCCTGCTCCTCTCCCGTCTCGACATTGCGAACCTTCAGGCCACAGGTGACGTTGTCGGCTTGAAAGCCGCTCATATTGCGGTGATTGGTCTCTATGCTGTCCCGCATGAAAGAGGCCGGATCGCTCAGAAAATGGGACCAAGGCATGATGCTGTAGGGCTTCGTGAGCGCATACCGGGGCTCGGTGAAGGCCACTTCGAAATAACCGAGGTTATCGGGGTTGAGGTTGTCGTCCAGCAACACGTAATCTATGTGCCAGAGGTCCACATTGCCCCCCAGCGCTCCGTGGTTGCGGAACCTGAAGCGAAAGCCATCCTGCAAGTGAACCAGCTGGTCTACGCGCACCGCGGCAACCGCAAATGTGTCCATTTCAGCCCCAATGGCAGACCACACTTGGGTCCATCCTTGGTCACCCCCGTCGGGTGCCAAAAATTCCACCACCAAACTGTCATTTGCATCAGGCGCATTGCCAAGGCCCCCGCCTTGGTAGAAGAAGGTCAGGTAAATGTTGTCATCCGGTGTCCGGCCCGCCAAGTTGATGGCAACCGAAGTCAAGGTGTCTGCCCAACCGTTGGACTCCTCGTTGAAGGCATAGGGAAAGCCATCGGCGCGCAAACCGTCCAAAGTGGCTTGTCCCACCGTTGGTGCATTGAGGGCATAGGTAAAGGTGCGCCGCGCTGAAGCGTCTGTCCAGCGCACCAACCCATCGGGGCCATTCTCAATGGCAAAAGTGGGCGATGCAAAATCGTCGAAGAATGGCAGGGTGAAATTCCCCCCACCCCTCCGGAATTCAGCGGAAACCGATTCCGAAACATCCACGGGAACACACTGCAAATCGCGTTCAACCTCCTGGCTGCACAATGCACCGGATATCAACGTCAGCAACGTCAGCGCGGCGCCATGGATACTAAAAGAGAAATGCGGATTCATGCGGTTGAATATTGGTCCTGCCAGATCAAGGGACTTCGGTTACAGTGACCGGCTGCTCAAAGGTGAGGTCAATGGCCGTTCCCTCTTTGAGCTGTCTTCCCGGGGTATATGCCGGCACTTGAGATGAAATTACGGCTTGGCTCGAGTCTTGGCCAGACCCCGGCTTAAAGTTCCACCGAGAAAAACCCATCGACAAGCCTGACTTTCTCAAGGCCGCCATGCCTTCGCGGCGGGTCAAGCCCACCAATTCCGGGAGGGCCACTTGCTGTGAAGATGCTTGCCCAATGACCAACACCAAGGGCGCGCCTTTGCGCAACCTGTCGTCGGGCATTTTAAGGTTCCCTTTGCTGTCTTCAATGCGCATCACCAGACCCGACAACTCAGTCGAAGGTTCGTAGCGCTCCCTAAACGGGAACCCCTTGACGTCAAGGAGGATCCGGGCCACGCCCGCATCCATTCCCTCTTCTACCTCTAACCGTTCGCTCGGCGGCGTGGAACGGTAGACGGTCAGGTACACATTGCGTGTGCCTTTGACCTCTACCCCAGCGGCGGGATCTTGCTCCACGACGCTTCCAGGCTGTCCTTTGGCAGAATACAAACTGTCCATCACCACCGGCTGCAAACCGGCTGCCTCCAAGGCCATTTCGGCCTCGTTCATGTGAACCCCAACCACGGAGGGAACAGCAATGCGCTCGCTGTGCCGGGTGAATGCCCTCAGAAACACATTCAACGCCACAAAGCCAACCACGGCCAACACGGCTACCAGGCCCAATTGGACCCAGAAAGTGCGGCTGATGATGAAGCGGAGCAGGCGCATGCGTGTGGAACGTCTGTTGGTGGTTTTTATTGGGCCATGGCTTCGGGAATGGCCGTCTCCATCGCTTCGTGGTATTCACCAATGAAGCCATAGTGTTGACCGTCCACAACACATTTGCCCTTGGTGGTGTGCCCCAAGAGCGTCACGGGGATGCCGGCCTCACCGAGGACGTCGAGGAAATCCTCCTGATCACTCTCGGTGGTGGTCACCACGATGCGGCCCTGAGACTCTCCAAACAAGAAGGCATCCAAGCGCACTTCGCTGTCGCTCTCCACGTCAAAACCAAAACCGCGGGGCGATCCCATTTCGACCAATGCCGTAAACAATCCTCCATCGCTGACATCGTGTGCACAGGCCACCAAGCGGCGGTCAATCAACATGCGCACAGCAGCGTGCAATTTCACCTCAAAGTCGAGGTCAAAATGGGGCGCGGGGCTGTAGCGCACCCCGTGCATCGCAACGAGGTATTCTGAACATCCGAGGTCGTTGTGAGACTCGCCCAACAAAAAGACAAGCTCTCCTTTCTCCTTGAAGTCCAAAGTCATTTGGCGCTGGGCATCCTCCAACAGCCCCAACATGCCGATGGTTGGCGTAGGGTAAACTGGTTTGGCTGTGCCGTCGGAGTCCACTGTCTGGTTGTAGAAGCTCACATTGCCTCCAGTGACCGGCGCATTGAACGCGCGACAAGCATCGCCCATGCCTTTGATCGCCCCGACAAACTGCCAATACACCTCAGGGTTGTAGGGGTTGCCAAAGTTGAGACAGTTCGTGATGGCGCTGGGTGTTCCGCCCACGCAAGCAATGTTGCGGGCCGCCTCTGCCACCGCAATGGCACACCCTTTGCGCGGATCGGCCTCGACGTATCGGCCGTTGCAATCCACGCTCAAGGCCAAGCCTTTGGTAGAACCTTTGACCTGGACCACAGCAGCATCGCCAGGGCGGTTTGTGGAACGGTTCACCGTCCCCACCATGCTGTCGTACTGCTCGTATACCCAACGCTTGGACGCAAGGTTGGGACGCGCAACCAAAGCCTTGGCAGTGGCAACGTAGTCTTTGGGCTCTGGAATGGCATCGAGGTCGAATTTCTCGACTTCTTTGATGTAGGCTGGCTCGCTGTATTCGCGCTCATACACTGGAGCGCCACCGCCCAAAATCAAGCTGTCGGCAGGGACCTCACCAATGAGCTCCTCCCCATCGAAATAGCGCAAAGTGTTGCCTTCGGTCACCACGCCGATGTTGACGGCATGGAGGTCCCACTTGTCAAAAATGGCCTCGATCTCGGCTTCATGGCCCTTTTTGACCACCACCAACATCCGCTCCTGGCTCTCGCTCAAGAGGATTTCAAAAGGCTCCATATCCGCTTGTCGCTTGGGCACCAAATCCAAGCGAATGTCCATACCAACACCACCACCACCGCTCATTTCCGAAGTGGAACAGGTGATGCCTGCCGCTCCCATATCCTGCATGCCCACCACAGCATCGCTGCCGGCAAGCTCCAAAGAAGCCTCGAGCAGCAATTTCTCTTGGAATGGGTCGCCCACCTGCACTGCAGGCAAGTCCTCTGCGCTGTCCTCCGTGATGTCCTTCGAGGCAAACGAAGCCCCTTGAATGCCGTCTTTGCCCGTCGCAGAACCCACGATGTAAACGGGATTGCCTGGACCTCCGGCCTTGGCACTGATGATTTTATCGCTGTCCAAAAGGCCCACACTCATCGCGTTGACCAGTGGGTTGACCTGATATACGGGGTCGAAATAGACCTCTCCGCCGACGATGGGCACCCCAAAGCTGTTGCCGTAATCGCCGATGCCGCGAACCACACCGTCGAGGAGCCACTTGGTCTTGGGGTGGTCGAGGTCGCCGAAGCGCAGCGAATTCAGTTGTGCAATGGGACGCGCGCCCATGGTGAAGATGTCGCGGTTGATCCCGCCCACTCCAGTGGCCGCCCCTTGGTAGGGCTCCAGTGCGCTGGGGTGGTTGTGGCTCTCAATCTTGAAGGCGCAGCCGATGCCATCACCAATGTCTACGATACCGGCGTTTTCTTCTCCTGCCTTGACCAGCAAATGCGGGCCGTCCTTGGGCAAGGTCTTGAGCCAGTTGATGGAGTTCTTGTAGCTGCAATGCTCCGACCACATCACCGAGTAAATGCACATTTCAGTGAAGTTGGGCGTGCGACCGAGGATCTCGGCGATCTGGTCGAATTCCTCAGGGCGCAGGCCCATGTCTTGGGCTTGCTGAAGGGTGGCAGGGGCGGTGGATGCGCGTTGGGCCATGTTGCGAACGTATGAAGGTGCGAAAGCGTGCAACGAAGGTAGGAAGGGGCTCGTCCGTAAAGCCTATGTTCACGTCACAAGGATGCAAGACGTTGTACACGTTTGCCCTGATTTTTTCTGACATGTCCCAGGAGGAACCCCCAGTAACCGAAACGACCGGCCACAATGGCAACGAAGGCGCAACAGGCTCGAGCACGCCCCCCCCTTCGATTTTGAACCGCATCATGGCGCTGCTGAGGCCTTTGGCCATTGAGCGCTTCCGCATCATTGATTTGGCCGATGCCGATCAGACCGTCACGGGCATCAAAAAGGACATCGAATTCCGAGGGTTCAACCTCTGGATTTTAGTGTTCAGTATCATCATCTGCTCCATAGGCCTTAACGTCAACTCCACGGCTGTGGTCATCGGCGCGATGTTAATCAGTCCGCTCATGGGCCCCATCATGGGCATCGGCCTGGGCCTCGGCACCAACGATGCATCGACGTTCAAAACCGCCATGGCCAACCTGGGCATTGCGGTGGGCATTTCCATCCTGACCAGCGCCCTGTATTTTGCATTCTCCCCCATCAACGAGGCCTCCAGCGAGCTGCTTTCCCGGACCCAGCCCACATTGCTCGACGTTGTCGTCGCCCTGTTTGGCGGTCTCGCAGGGATCCTCGCTGGCTCGCGCAAGGAAAAGTCCAATGTGATTCCTGGCGTCGCCATCGCCACAGCGTTGATGCCTCCTCTGTGCACAGCAGGATATGGATTGGCCAACGGCGAATGGAACTTTCTGGCGGGTGGATTTTATCTGTTTCTGATCAACACCGCTCTGATCGCGCTGTCTACCTGGCTCGTGGTCCGATACCTGAGGTTCCCCATCCTCCACTACGTAGAGCCCGCATTGGAACGCCGATACAAGCGGCTGTCCGCCCTTCTTTTCCTCGCTCTCCTCGGTCCCTCAGGCTACATTTTCTACAACATCGTTCAGGAAAGCCGAGAGAATGCCGCTTTGCAACTTTTCGTGCAGAGCAACATGGAAATCCCGGGCAATACGGTCGACTTGGAGATCAACAGGGACGTGACACCACCCGAGTTGGAGGTGTCCATTTACGGTTCCATGGTCACCGCCGAGCAAGAAGAACAGTGGAAGCAAGAGCTCGCTGCGGCCCACCCCAAATTCAACCTGAACCTCATCAACAACGGCATCAATGAAGCGGACATCGAGGAAATCCGGGAGCAGATGGCGTTTATGATGAGCAGCTTCTCCGACCTCACCGCCAAGGACCGACAGATCCAGCAACTCAATGCCGAATTGACCCTGACCAGCGGTCGCCTCCGACAGTTGGAGTCCAAGCTGCTCCCCGCCGGAATTGGCAATGAACTCTACACGATCTGCCCCAATGCGACCCGGGTAAGGTGGGGCAGAATCAACGAACAGGGCCGCAGCGCTCAGGTTCCAGAGACGTTCATGGCACAATTGGAAGTCACCTTGGACGCGCCTTTCCCCCGGCCTCAAATGGAAGACTCGCTCCGCACTGTGCTCACCAATTGGATACAAGCCAGGCTGGAATCGAACCACCGAATGGAGGTTTCCATCCAATACGAGACCGCTTTGCCTTGAGGAAGTTTCTGAGACTGAGCCTACAGGGGCTGCGCTGGCCCTTGGGGGCGGTGACCCTTTTTGGACTTCCAGCAGCCCTGAGGGTCATTTGGGCCGAAATCCATCCGATGCTGCACACAGATCACTGGCCATTCTGGGCAGGGTTCGTGGGCACTTTGGTCCTGTGGACCGCTTGGTGGAAAAGCACGCGTTGGGCCCGGTTCATCACGACCATTGAGCACGAGTCACTGCACGCCATTGTGGGCATGCTCACCCTCATTCCGGTTCGTGAACTCAAGGTGCGGGAGGATGGAAGCGGCCATGTGCTCTTTGAGCCGCCCGGTCATTGGCTCTTGTATCTGTCGCCCTATTTCATCCCGCTTCTCCTGCTCTTGGAAATCGGACTCACAGGATTGATGGGACTTCCGGCGTGGGCTGAGCGCTCTTTACTCGGCGCCCTCCTCGGAATGTCCATCGTGGGTCACTTGCGACAGATCCACCCGCGACAAACCGACTTTCGCCACGCAGGCAGGGTGTTCACCTTGGCATTTTTGCCCACAGCATTCCTGCTGGCATACGGCGCCGCATTCACCATGCTTCAAACGGGTCAACTCGGAGCCATTCCGGGTTTCTTGGGAGCTTGGGGGCAAAGCCTGCTGCACGACGCTCAGTGGACGTGGCTTCATTTGAGCCAGTGGTGGACAGGCTAAGTGCGGATCATTCCCAACGGGAAACGAAATCCGCCATGTCAGATTGATGCCGCTTATTCCAACGGATCACCTTGATGATTTGCGTGCTGTAAATCAAGCCGGCCAAACCGGCAGCACCCCACTTTGCTTGCTTGTATGGCTGAGCCGCCTCTTCCGCTGAGGTTTCACTTCCAAAAGGCCGATCCAGCTCCTCTTCGTAAGCCTTGGTTTCCATGTTGGACAGCAAGGCCGCTGCACCTCCAAAAATGGCGATGCTCCAGAAATTGCCATTGCCTTTTTTGCGCTTTCGGTCGTTGTATTCCACCGTCCAGTTTTGGCACTCTCCATAAGTGACATAGGGAATGCCTGAACCAGGCAACAAGGCACTGAACAGCATGCCCACTGCAGCTGGGCGGTGACGAAAACCCGTCAATTCCGCCGTGGAGTTCACCCCTGAGCCACTCAGCTCATGGTGCATCTCAAAATCATAATTGCCCGAAGGGGCCTTCATCTCAATGCCATTCCATCCGGACACTTGACGCAACCGGTAAGAAGCCAGGTCTTTGTCTTCACCGAAGTCCGCTGAAATGGCTGCCGGAACATTGAACCATTCCTCCCGAAACTTCATCGAAAAACCATAGTGTTCGCTGGTTTTCACCTTGAATCTGAAGCGGTCACCCCACAGTTCTTCTACCTCCTCGGCAAAGTTCCAGATGATTTTGCGCTTGCCTGCCAACACCCCACGGCCCACATCGCCAGATACCGACTTGAGCGGCCCCTTCCATGTGTACCCATCGTCTTCGCTGAAATAAAGCTGCACGGTCAGCGGGCGGTCTGCCTTGAGCTGATAGCTGACCTCCAGTTCCTCCGCAAAGTCCTTGACATTTAGCTTATTGACACTTTGGGCCCCTCCAACAAAGGGCACCGCACAACACAGCGCAATCAGCAACTGGAAGGCAACACATCGGTTCGAATCCATCCTCATCGTTTCAATCAATCGTCCAATCCCCAAAAACGCCATTCATCGATGATGGTTGGCGCCACACGGACGGAAGGTTCTTGGTCTCGGCCGTCGCGGTTAGACTGCAGCTTGACCTCTTTTCGGACATCATCAAACATGTCCCCATAACTCAGTTTACCCTTGGATTCCTGCATGTACTTGAGCAGGAAATAGGTGAAGTAACCGTGCTCTTGGTCCTCGAAAACCCCACTCGACTGGTTGCCGGAACTGGACGCAAATACAACGGCATTGCCTCCAGCCTCCACCTCTTCTGGCACCCGCGCGAGCCCCTTCATGCCCGCAATCAGACTCTCATTGCGGGCACCACCCGAGAAACAAGCGTCCAAAAAGACCGTGGTCCTCTTTGTTGGCGTCTCGCCCAACTCCGCATACACCTGTTCCAAAGAAAGCCCGAGTTCCGGGGCATCACCGTCCACGTCAACCGGAATCAAAAACGGCTCTTTGGTCGCCTCGGAAGGCAAGCCATGACCGCTGTAATAAAAAATCAATTCAGCCTCTCCTTCGAGGGCCTCGGCAAAGTTGGACAACTGCGCCAAAGCGCGCTCCATCGTGACCTTCGTGGCATTGATTTCCAAAATGATGTTCTCCTCTGGAATGCCCCACAACTTCTGGAGGTATTGCTGCATGATATGCGCATCAGCCTCTGCGAACGGAACATTTTGTGTGGGATTCAACCCCGGATTGGACGTCGCATACTTTTCGTTTCCAATGATCAATGCAAACCGCTGGTCATGGACCTTTTTGGCCGTTGGAATGTTGCGGTCAACATCAGAACCAAAAAAAACGGCACTGCCAGATCCGGACCCATCCGAAGTGGGCACCTGCCACATCGCCTGATCCAACATCGCCTCCAACGGCAAGGCGCCGATAAAGGTGTCCGCATAACGTCCAAGTGATTCGTCCAAAACCACCTTGAACTGGACTTCCTGATGCGGGTAATCAGGTGGTACGATGACCGAAACCCACAACTCTTTGACTTCGCCAGGTTCCAACTGATTGAACTTGAAGCTCTGGGTGGACAGCGGCTGCACGCCTTCGTCGAGAAGCTCCAATTCGCAGCGCACATCGTAAGCAAAGCCCGCCCCTTTGTTGCGCACCAAAAACTGGTAAGTGAAAGCCTGTCCGCGTATGATTTCCCCTTCCTTGACCCTGTGGTCCACCACCAAAAGCTCGGGTTGCCTGAATTCCAAAGTGTTGATGTTCACCGAAGTTTCGGGAGGGCCAAAGCCAAGGGGCTCTTGAATTTTCAGGAAAACCTTCAATTCACCGTCCTTGGTTTTCATGGAAGACTGAATCGGAACCGCAAACTCCATGGTGGCCCCTCTGGGCAAATCAGCCAATCGAATCTGCTCCGACACGGTCACACCCGATGACGCGCCCTCCAGTCGGATTTCACACACCATGCCTTGGGCATCCCCCAATGCCGTTGGGGCATTGTTGAGTTTGTAAGTCAGCGTCGCCTTTTCGTTCGCGTCCAAGTATCCGTTGCCGTTGTTGTCTTCGAACCGCACACTGCCTTCTACGATAGACAACTGCGGCGGTGCAATGACCGGACGGCGTTGAATGGTCATGGCCCGCTTCGTCACCGCTTCGACTTGGGCATCCACTGCACACGTGCACGCAGTCCATGCTCCCAACAGGCACACCAGCCCTTGAATGACTCCCTTCATCAGTATCGTTGTTGGGGTTTGATCCGAATGGACACCCGCTGAATTTGAAAATGGTCCGAACGCCCTGAGTTTTGTTTGACCCACCGCTCAAACTCCGCCTTGCCCAGCGTCCACAGCTCCTCCTCCTCCTGCCAATTCATGGCCGGTGGGGAAAAACCGTGCGTTGCAAAAGCGCCAATCAACATCGCCTGTGCGTCCATCATGTCTTCATTGGTTACTTGAAAACCCCAAGCGTATCGGGCCATGCGGCTCAGGCCTTGTTGTGACGCCTCCACTTCCAACCACTCCGATTCATTGCTGAAAAGCGAATACACCTGCTGACCCTTCACCTCTTCTGCAAACTCCGAGTTGTTGTTGGACAAAGCATAAACCAAGTCCTTCTCGAGGTAGAAGAACATCACATGCCCATCGACAGGAGACTGAAAACGGGCACGGACACGGTCCCCTGCCTCCAAAAAGGTCACCGGCTGCAGGCCGAGGACATCCGAACACAGCTCCAACACCACATCGACTTTATCCTCTTTGATGGGCTGGGCCTTTCCTTGGACCCGCACAGACCACCAGATTTCATTGTCGCGCACCTCTGGAAAAGGGCCCTCAATCTCCGTTGTTTCGATCCACTCGCCTTTTACCTGAAGCACGCTGAGTTCTGTAAACGACCCGTCAACTTGTCCGTTGAAGTCCGAAGAAACCTGAACGGTCTCACTGTTGATCCGGGTGCCAAATGCCGCCGCAATCGCCCTGATTTTGGCCTGTTCAATGACCCATTCTTCGGCCTGCTCAGTGGTGCGGCCTTGCGGGTTGGCGAAATACTCCCAGCCCGAGTCCACCTTTCTTGTTTGAGCAAACGACACGACGCCTGCCCCAATCAAACAAAAAAGCAGGAAAGACCGGAAAGCCATCTGCAAGGGGGACGTGGAACGCTTCATGACAAGTGAGGCTGCAATTTACCCAAGCTGGAGTAGATAAGGAGCACAAAGGCACCGCCACCTTGCCACTAGAGAATAGCCGCATGCTCGAATCGAATGGCGTGCCTAATTTGCCGACATGAGGGCTGTCGTCCAAAGGGTAAGCCGCGCTGAAGTGCGGGTAGAAGGAAAAACCATCGGGTCCTGCGGCCGAGGGCTCATGGTCCTGCTTGGCGTGCATACCGAAGACACACAAGCAGATGCAGAATGGCTGGCTGCGAAGGTGGCTGCGCTTCGGATTTTTTCCGACACCGAAGGCAAGATGAACCTGTCCATCGCCGACGTATCTGGCGAGGCATTGGTGGTGAGCCAATTCACCCTGCACGCCAAATACAAGAAGGGTACACGCCCCAGCTTCATTCATGCAGCACGACCGGAAACGGCCATTCCCTTGTATGAACACTTCGTGAAAAATCTAGAGGAACACCTCAAGAGACCCGTGGCGACCGGTAAGTTTGGTGCCATGATGGAAGTGGACCTGGTCAACGATGGCCCCGTCACAATCACCATGGACACCCAGCACAAGGAATGACCCCCGATTCGCCCAGCCTCGCAGAAGTCCAATCCACAATAGACGAGTGGATCACCACCATTGGCGTTCGGTACTTCAGCGAATTGACCAACATGGCCATCCTCACCGAAGAAGTGGGCGAACTGGCCCGCATCATGGCCCGTCGCTATGGCGACCAAAGTGAAAAGCCTTCTGATGCCACGCTCGATTTGGGCGATGAAATGGCCGACGTCCTCTGGGTTTTGGCTGCTTTGGCCAACCAAACAGGTGTTGACCTGAGTGCCGCGTTCCAGCGGAACCTTGAAAAGAAAACCACCCGCGATGCCGACCGGCACCGCAACAACCCCAAGCTCCAATGAGCCGTGCATCTCTATACACCTGCTGCCTCCTCCCCTGCCTGCTGTTGGCACTGACCGCTGCAGGTCAACGCGGACGCAAGGGCGACATGATCGCACCGACCTCGGCCGAAGCACGCCTCAATGTCACTGCAGCCCACGAAGCCCTCGATGCTGCAAGCTGGACGGCTGGCTTAGACTTGCGCAGCGTGGGCCCTACCGTGATGAGCGGTCGGGTGGTCGACCTCTCTGTCAACCCCGAAAACCCCGCGGAATTCGTCGTAGGCTATGCCACCGGCGGACTCTGGCACACAACCGATCAAGGCACTTCCTTTGAGCCGCTGTTCGACCAAGGGCCCACCATGTTTGTGGGCGCCATCGCAGTGAATTGGGAGCTCCGCCACCTTTGGGTCGGAACTGGAGAAGTCAATTCTTCCCGCTCCAGCTATGCCGGTGTCGGGGTGTACCTCAGCGAGGACTGGGGCTCCTCTTGGACGCATGCGGGCCTGTCTGAAAGCCACCACATCGGCCGCATTGTCCTCGATGAAGAGGACGGCATCTATGTGGCCGCCTTAGGACCACTCTACACCGAAGGCGGTTCAAATGCCCAACAAGGTGTGTTCCACAGCACCGACCGGGGTGCCACATGGCAGTTGCTGCTCGATGGAACCCAGGCCGGAAGACCAAAGGCAGGCGCCATCGACTTCATCATGGACCCCAACCGCTCAGACCACCTCTATGCTGCACTGTGGGACCGCACCCGCCGCTCCTGGGATTTTTCCGAAGGCGGGCCCGGCAGTGGTGTTTTTGAGTCCACGGACGCTGGAGCCACATGGGTGCATTTGTCTTCGGAGGAATGGGGATTCCCGGATGAGGAACACATTGGCCGAATGGGACTGGCCTACCATGCTGGGGCAGACCGTTTGTATGTCATCGTAGACAATCAAAACGCAAAACCAGAGGAGGAGGAAGACCCAGAGGAGGCGCGCGAACTGGAAGCCAAAACATTCAGAGGCATGTCCAAATCGGAGTTTGCCGCATTGGACACGGCTGCTCTGGCTGATTTTCTCGAAGACAACAACTTCCCCGAGGATGCCGATGCCAGTTCGGTTTTTCGTCAGGTCGCCGATGGTTCGCTGAGCACAGAGGCTTTGGCCGATTTCTTAGGAGACGCCAATGCCGAGATGTTTGACCCGCCCATCATTGGAGCCGAAGTCTACCGTTGGGCAGGACAAGCCCTCCGCAGCGGGGAATCCACCCCGCAAGGCAACGATGCGGAGGACGCCTTATGGGTCCGCACCCACGAAGAAGACTTGGATGAGGTCTGCTACAGTTACTGTTACTATTTCGGACTGATCGCCGTGGACCCCAGCGATGCAACCCGGCTTGTGATCGGTGGTGTGCCTTTGCTAGAAAGCACCGATGGCGGTGCCACCTGGGCATCCATCGCCCAAGACAATGTTCACGTTGACCACCACCACATTTGGATCAACCCCAATAACCCTGAGCACATCATCAACGGCAACGACGGTGGCATCAACGTCACCCTCGACGGAGGCGAGCACTGGACCTCGTGCAATTCCCCAGCCGTGGGCCAATTCTATGCCATCGCCGTCGACAATGCCGAGCCCTATCGCATCTATGGCGGTCTCCAAGACAATGGAACGTGGCGGGGGCCCAGCGGTTATGACGCCAGCCCGCGCTGGCACCAGACTGGTGACTACCCCTATGACCGGCTCAACGGCGGTGACGGCATGCGCATCGAAATCGATACACGCGACAACGAAACGGTCTACACCGGTTACCAATTTGGCTGGTACAGCCGGTCCAACCGAAACACAGGAGACCGGGCGCGGCTGCATCCCGAGCACACCCTCGGTGAAACCCCACTGCGCTGGAATTGGCAAACCCCCATCCACCTGTCCCGCCACCACCAAGATGTGCTGTACATGGCGTCAAACCGTTTCCACCGGTCATTGGACCGCGGAGACAATTTTGAGACCCTTTCCGATGACCTGACCAGAGGCACCATCAAAGGAAATGTGCCCTACGGCACCCTCACCAGTGTTCACGAGAGCCCGCTTCGCTTCGGCAGGTTGGCTGTCGGATCAGACGACGGCCTCATCCACCTCAGTCCCGATGGAGGGTACACTTGGGAAAACCGGACCCCACCTGCACCTTCAGCCGCACCCAACCGCATGCTGTGGGTCACAGAGGTATTGTGGTCACACCATGCGCCCGACCGCCTTTTTGCCGCGCTCAACGGTTACCGCCACGACCACTTCTCCCCCTATCTCTATGCTTCAGATGACAACGGACGGAGTTGGACACGGCTGGGCGACGACGGCACCGTGCGCAACGGCCTACCTATGGAACCCATCAACGCCCTCACCGAGTCAGAGGACATCGAAGGGCTGTTGTTTTGCGGCACCGACGGCGGACTCTACATCTCCCTAGATGGAGGCTACACATGGGCCATTGCACACCCCGATCTGCCCAAGGTTCCCGTGCACGATCTCGCCATTCAAGAGCGCGAAAACGAACTCGTCATTGGCACTCACGGTCGCAGCATTTGGGTGCTGGATTTGAACCCCCTCATCGAAGGCTTGTCCGCAGCGGGCAGCACCGCACCACAATCCCTCACGCTGGACATCGATGCGCCCGAAGACCTGACTTGGCGAGAAGGATGGGGCGAACGTGGATACGGATGGGGCGACCCTCGGCAACCGGAGGTGGCCTTGCCTGTGTTCTTGCCAACGGATGGTTCCTACGTGCTCCAGATTGTGGATAGCCTGGGAAACATCGCCAGCGAAACCACATTCAACGGCATGCGCCGCGGCTGGCAATCTCTGGATTTCATTCCCACAAAGGCAAAAGATGAAGGCTACCTCGAGCCCGGGAATTTCACGCTAAAGCTCTTGGCCTACAGCGAAGACGACAACGGCAATGTGCAGGTTGTAACACCTGAGGAAGGGGCGGCGGCCAAATGGGCCATTGTCGAAGAAGACGATTGATCCTGCATCACCGAAGGCCGCGCATCAGCCGCCCACAAATAGCGGAGGCTCACTGTGGCGGTGCGTTCTCCCTATTGACCCCCAAAGAGAACCAACAGGCTCAGGTTCCACTCAGCGCTCAGACCCTGCTGAACAGGTGCGGTGGCATTGTGCACACAGGGATGGGGTCCATCTTGTGCCGATTGGCCCGGTGATGACCCGCGTAAATCTGCATGACCTGGCGCTCCCGCGAACCTTCTGGGAAATCTTGGAACAACCGGCCCGACTCCACTTGCTCCATGGCCCACTCGAGCTCGTCATAACGCGCCCCAAGTTGATCTTCGTCGGTACGGTCGTCGCCCCACAGACCATCAGTAGGTGCCGCTTTCAAAATGGCTTCACCAATTCCCAAGACCCGACCTAGCGCATACACCTCGCTTTTGAGCAGGTCAGCAATGGGGCTGAGGTCAACCCCTCCATCCCCGTATTTGGTGTAAAAGCCGACGCCAAAGTCCTCCACCTTGTTGCCCGTTCCCGCCACCAAGGCGCGCCGTTCAGCAGCCACCGCATACAACGTTGTCATGCGCAACCGCGCCCGGGCATTGGCCAAAGACAACCCGCCAAACGGGCCGTCGGCAGATGCAGACAGCGCCGCAGACAAGCCGTCAAAGGAAGAAGTCAAATCCACCACGCATGAGGAGACATGGCCATGAGCGGCCTCCAGACCCGCAATGTGGTCGGCTCCCCTTTGGTCTTGATCCACAGCCTGGTGAATGGGCATCCGCAACAATGTGGTAGGCTTCCCAGTAAGGGCGGCCAGGGCCGATGTGACCGCAGAGTCTATGCCACCACTGACGCCGACAACCCAACCATCGAGGCCGGACCGATCCAAGTATTCGGTCATCCATCCGACAATGTGTCGGGCCGCCCCATCGGCATCCAGAGAACGGGAGGTTTGCAACTTCATATCAGAACAACAATCCCAAACTAAAAAGGATGGCGTTGTCGACCATTTTTATGTCGTACCCCGCTGCAGCAGGGTCAAGCGAGCCGTCCGCAGCCGCTTGAATGTGCTCTTCCATGCGCTCCGGGCCAAAGTTCTTGTTGCTCGCAACATTGAAAATGCCGTTGTTCAATGTGGCCCCCACAAGCAAGGCGGTTTTCCCACTCAGGTTGTACTCAATGCCCAGACCCACAATCATCGCAGCGCGCAACAAAGCCACATCGTCTTCCACGGGAATGTCCTCTCGAAGCACAATCCCTTCGTTGTCAGCTGCAATGACCGTTTCCTCAGTCCATATGATACCCTCTTCACCTTCTTGGCCTCTGTAACGGTAGTCCAAAGCATCCTTTGCAGTGCTGCGCAAATTGAGCCCCAGTCCAAGGCCAAATTGCCCCCAATAAGTGATGTGTCCAATTTGGCGGGTCCGGAACTTAAAACTGATGGGCACTTCCACCCAGTGCTGGGTCAACGTGCGTTCTCTGCGCACTAGAAATGCCGTGCTGTCATTTGCCGCATCCTCTGGATCCCCCACTGTGCGGTCGTAATGAGAAATCTTGCCCCCATTTCGGAAAACATTCAGCCCCGTGCCCACCGCATAATTGTCGGCAAACATGATGTCAGCGGTGAAACCAAAACCGAAGCGCACCACACTCCCTTCTGCTGCACTGTGGGTATCCCTCACATCCATCCAAGCCACAGATGGCAGCAGGTGCAGGCCCATTCTGAATTTGGGTTCACTGTATCGGGAACGGCCACTGTTGTCCGATGAAGGGGCAGTGGACTGGGCCGAGGCGGTCAGTGCAATGAAGCCCAAAACGACTGCGGCGGAACGAAATATTGTTGTGAATACCATGTCTAAGAAATCAAACGTTCCTCGGAGAGCAAATTGCGTACCAAAGCCGAAAAATGGACCATCAACCGCTGCACTTTTGCACCATGCGTGTTCAGAGCGACAATCCCCCATTCTCCATTCGTGGGATACTCCCCATCATCTGTGCGGCATGGATGCTCACAGGGTGCCAAGGCCCAGACCCCTACGCACCATTTGAGCGGTCACCGGAAAACAGCGGCCCCACCCCTTCTGCAAGCTGGGAAAAGGTCCGCGACCGCGCCGAACTCGCTCCAAAGGGAACTGCAGAAAACTGGCACGGTGCGCTCGTTCGCGACATTCTTCAAATCGGACCCTGGCCTCCCGCATCCGAAAGCCAACAAACGGCCCTCGATTCCGCTTGGCGACAATTCACCGCCTTTGAAGGCACCCGTGCAGCCATCAGCGGGATCGACAGCGCCCTCCAACGCACGGGAGTGCTCGCTGCTGCGTCAAAAGACATCACCGAGGCGCTCAGCCGCTTTCACCAGCATTTCCCTTCATTTCCAATCCCCCAAGTCGACCTGGGGTACACCGGATACAACTACAGTGTTTACCCCACCGATGAGCTTCTGTTGGTCGGGTGCGAATTCTTCATCGGCCCAGAACACCCTGCGGTAAAAAACCTGCCACCGCACATCTATCCCGGCTACATGCAAGCGCGCATGGTGCCTGAACACCTTGCAGCGGATGCCCTCAGGGGATGGCTGCTGGTCCAATTCCAACAGGAGCACTATCCCGCCCAAGGCCAACTCTCTCAGGAACTGCTCTACTGGGGCAAAGTGTTGTTCATCACCCAGTGCATCGCCCCGGATCTGACACCGCACGACCTCCTGGATTGGTCACCTGAAGAATGGCAATGGGCCCAAGACCACGAGATGCAAACGTGGGTGGAACTGCGCAAAGAGGAGTTCCTCTACACCACCAAACGAATGGACATCCAACGGTGGGTTGCGGACGCTCCATTTACCAAGGCTGGAGCGGTCCCACAGGAAAGTCCCGACAGGCTCGGTTGGTACATGGGACTGCGTTGGGTGGAAGACTACGCCGTCCGCCATCCAGAAATGTCACTGGCTCAGTTGATGGACCTGGAGGATGTGCTGCCCTTTTTGCAGTCATACAGACCCAAGGGCTGACCGGGAACACCGAACTTGCAGCCCATGTCCAAAGACCGCACCTCCGACATCCATTTGACCGTCACCACGGACGACAACAAAGTGCCCACCTCCATCCGTTGGTCCGCTTCCGACGCCGGCATCGCCAACGCCGAGGCCAAGGCCTTCGCTTTGAGTGTATGGAACGGACGCGAAGCCTTGAGCATCGACCTCTGGGACAAGGACATGACTGTAGACGAAATGAAAGTCTTTGTGTGCCAATCCATGATGACACTGGCCGATGCGCTCGAACGGTCTACTCAAGATGAAAGGGCTGCAGGCGCCATCCGGGGGTTCACCTCCGAACTCGCCGAGCGGATCGGCGTAGGTCCCGGCAACGAAAACTAAGACCGGGCCTCACTCCATCGGAGGAGGCTTCCTGTAGATGGGGTTGGTCTGGGCAATGAAGCCGAGCACGTCTTGCCGGCCGTCTCCTTTGGCTGCCGAAGTCACAAAATGAGGCGGCATCGCCGACCACTGCTTTAACATGTGTGCCGTGTAACGCGGCAAAAACGCCTCGCGCTCTGCGATGGTGAGTTTGTCCACCTTTGTAAAAATCATCGCAAAAGACAGTCCGTTTTTTGCCATCCACACCATGAAATCCAAGTCGATTTTCTGCGGTGGGACACGGGAGTCGATGAGCATCATGATGCACATTAGGTTCTCCCTTTTGGTCAAGTATTCCCGAGACGTGCGCTCCCAAGAAGCCCTGTCCTTCTTGGACACTTTGGCGTAACCGATGCCCGGCAAATCAACCAGGTACCATGGCTTGCCTGCCGTGGTCATCTCAAAGTGGTTGATCAACTGGGTTTTTCCAGGCGTAGAGCTGGTCTTCGCCAGAGCCTTTCGGCCCGTTAGCATGTTGATCAAGGAGCTTTTGCCCACGTTGGACCTCCCGATAAACGTGTATTCGGGACGGTCTGCTTCAGGGCACTCCTGGAGTTTGGCGCTCGACTTCACGAACGCAGGTTCGTCAACTGAGTATTCCTCGACGCTCATACCAATCGCTCAAGATGCTGTTGAATTCCTCGGGGTGCTCCATCATGGGAGCATGGCCACATTGGTCGATCCAATGGAGGTCGGCATCTGGCAATAAAGCCTTGAACTCATCGGCCACTTCGGGTGGCGTAATGGTATCATTTCGACCCCAAATCAAGCAGGATGGCTGCTTCATGTGGGGCAGGTCCGCCGACATGTTGTGCCGAATCGCGCTCTTGGCAATCGCTAGAATGCGCAACACCCGGCTGCGGTCATTGACAATGGCAAAGCACTCATCCACCAAATCGTCAGTGGCATGCGTGGGGTCGTAAAACGTCTCCCCCACTTTGTCGCGGATGAACTGCTTGTCTTCCCTCCTCGGAAAAGAACTGCCAAAGGCATTTTCATAGAGTCCACTGCTCGCAGTCAGCGCCAAAGACAACACGCGGTCCGGATTGCGCTTGGTGTAGATGAGGCCGACGTGTCCTCCGAGTGAATTCCCGAGCAAGTGGACGTTTTCTAAACCGAGGTGATCGATGAAACCCTCTACGTGCTTGCACAGTGTCTTGGCACTGGTCGTGGCCAGTGGCAAATCATAGAGGGGAAGCATGGGGATCATCACCCGCATCTTCCCTGAGAAGTGATTGAACAGGTGCTCGAAGTTGCTCAGTGCACCAAACAACCCATGCAGCAAAATCAAGGGCGTGCCTTCGGTGGCGCTTTGCACGTAGCGATAACGTCCGTCAGTGATGAGATTCTGCTCCATGGAATGACCTATTCCTAATCCTACAAAGTAAGGCCCCCTTTGGTTCCTGACGTCCACATGATTTTACCGAGAATCACAGCGCCTGTGTGAACAAGCCAAGCCCCTTCCTTCCCTTCTTCCATCAACACGCCATCAACACCCCACAATTTCCCACTTCCCAAAGCAGGGCCGAATACAGCTCGTTAATTACTGTATATCAAGTACATAAGCCCATTGTTGAAAAAGTTGCCCATTCACAAGGGTCAGTAAATTTTCCACATTGTGTCAGATTGTGGGAGCTGGTGGGGAATCGTGGGATAAACCGGCTACTTTTGGATGGGCAAGACGCCCACAGAACCATGCTCAACCTCCTCGGGGAATACCACTGCCGAATCGACGCCAAAGGGCGCGTCAGCTTTCCGGCCAAGCTGCGCAAGCAGTTGGACCGCGTGCTGCACGATGGTTTGGTGGTCAACCGCGACATATTCGAGGGGTGCCTTGTCCTTTATCCCAAGCCCGAATGGGACAAGGTCAACGCCGAGATGGGACAGCTCAGCCGTTACGATCGCCAGCACCAACTCTTCCAACGAAAATTCATGAAGGGGGCCACCCTCGTGGAATTGGACGGGTCTGGCCGCATGCTGTTGCCCAGCGCATTGCTGGGACACGCTGGACTGGAAGCCGGAAAAGCAAGCGACTGCGTGGTCACCGGTCTCGGCGAGAAGATTGAAGTATGGTCCAAGGACCGCTTCGAAAACCAAGTGCTCGGAGACGACGAAGACTTTGACTTCGGCGCCTTGGCAGAGCGCGTGCGCCAAGACATCGAGCCTGGCACCAACCCCAACGATTCCAGCCGCAACTGATGTCCACGACCTACCACGTTCCCGTGCTGTTTGACGCCGCCCTCGAAGGGCTCGACCTGCAGCCCGCTGGAACTTACGTGGACTGCACCTTTGGCGGAGGCGGACACAGCCGCGGCATCCTCGAAGCACTCGGCCCAGACGGGCGCCTGTTTGGCTTTGATTGCGACCCAGACGCAGAGCCCAATGTCCCCGATGACAGTCGGTTCACGCTGATCCCAGAAAACTTCAGGTTTGCCGCCAATTTCTTGCGGCTGCACGGCGTGCAACAAGTGGACGGCATCCTCGCCGATCTGGGCGTGAGCTCGCACCAATTCGATGCCGCAGAACGCGGCTTTAGCATCCGCGGCGATGGCGCGTTGGACATGCGCATGGACCCCCGGCTGCCAGAAGGCGCCGACGACCTCATCCAGCGCATGAGCGAGCAAGAAATCACATCGCTTTTGCGACAATACGGCGAGCTGTCTCAAGCCCACCGCGCCGCAAGGGCACTTCGAAAGGCCATCGAAGAGGATGGCGCCGAAGGCATCGCATCCACGGGCCGACTGCAGAGCATTCTCGCCCCATTGGCACCACCACAGAAGCGCAACCAGTACTTGGCCCAAGCTTTTCAGGCATTGCGCATTGCGGTCAACGACGAACTCGGCGCCCTTTCGGACCTGCTGAAGTCCAGCCTCCAATTGCTCAAGCCCAATGGAAGACTGGTGGTCATCAGCTACCACAGCCTAGAAGACCGCATGGTCAAGCGCTTCATGCGGGCCGGAAACATGGAAGGGGAAATCAACAAGGATTTCCACGGCCGCTCCCTGGCTCCTTTTGACAAGGTCACCGGCAAAGCCATTGTGGCCGACGCCGAAGAAATGGAACGGAATCCCAGGTCCCGCAGCGCGCGCATGCGCATTGCGGCCCGCAACACCCTCGCCGCATGACCCGCCGCTCCTCCCGCTCTTCGTCCAACAGCCGCAAGGGCAACCGCCCGCTTTCTGCCGCAGAAAGGCTCGCGCGCAACATTGCGCAGGAGAGCAAGAGTGACCGCCCAAAGTCTGCCCGGCGCAAATCGGGCCACGCCAAGCCGCTTGAATCCTCAGGACCCCGCGCCACACCTCAGACCAAAAAACCATCACGCGTCCGCCAAAGGGTGGCCCGTGCCATCGCACCCGTCCGCCAATCCCTCGCAGGAGAATGGCTCGGAGGACCAGAAGTGACCCGCCACCTGCCTTTTTTCGCATTCATCGTGGCCCTCATCTTGGGCTACACCTACCTCGAGTACCAATACGAGTACGACGAGCGCGCCATCAAAGAGGGCCGCAAAGAGCTGCGCGACCTGCGGCACCACGAACAAAGCCTGCGCGGGCGCTTTGAATCTCAACTTCAGCGGAGCCGCCTCGACGAAGACATGGCCAACGTAGGATTGACCGCACCCTCGGCACCCCCTACCTCTCTGCCGACAAACCCCACCGCACCATGAAGAGCGCACAACACATCGCCACGCGGGCGTGGGTGCTCTTTGGGCTGTTCGCCCTATTTGGCGTCACGGTTCTATTGAGGATCGTGTTGATTCAGCTCGACCCGAGCCACGAGGACATGAGTGCCATGCTCCCTCAGGTGCGCACCATTGAACCAGAACGTGGCCGCATTCTGTCGGCCGATGGACACCTGCTTGCGGCTTCCGTGCCCCGTTTCGACCTGCACTGGGACCCAACTGTCATCGACACAGAGAAAGAAACCCAAGAATTCCTCAAGTCCCTGCCCGCATTGGCCGAGGCCCTGTCCAAGGAGTTTGGGGAGAAGAGCGCCCAAGGCTGGCGCAACTACCTGGTCGACGCCCACCGCTCCGGCAAAAGCCGGTACGTCGCCATTGCCCGTAACATCGCATGGGACCGGCGCCAATCCGTGCAGTCCTTTCCTTGGATCAGCGACATGTCACGCAACCGGTCTGGGTTCATGTTTTCCGAAAAGCCCCGCCGTGACAAGCCCTTCTCGCCACTGGCCAACCGCACCATCGGGCTTCACCGTCCAAACGGCGGCAGCGTGGGCATTGAGGCCGCCTTTAACGAAGCCCTCTCAGGAAAGTCTGGACAGCGTCTGATGCGCAGGATCCACGGCAACTATTGGATTCCCGCCACCGACGACTTCATTCAAGTACCAGAGATGGGGCGGGACGTGCGCACCACCATAGACCTGCGCACCCAAGATGTGGCCACCGACGCCCTCCGGGCGCAATTGCAGCACCACGCCGCCGAATGGGGATGCGCTGTGGTGATGGAGGTCCAAACGGGCCATATCGTGGCCATTGCCAACCTGGTTCGCGATCCCGAAACTGGACAATGTTCGGAATCCTACAACCATGCCATTGGCACGGCAGTAGAGCCGGGGTCCACCTTCAAATTGGCCAGCGTGATGGCACTCTTGGAGTCCGGCAAAATGTCGGCCACAGACACCCTCTTCACGGGCAACGGTTCTTTCCGACCCGCCCAAGGTTGCTCCAAGATGACCGACACCAGCGAGCCCGACGGCGGCTATGGACCACTGCGGTTGGAAGAGGTTTTTGAGCGCAGCTCCAACGTCGGTACCGCGAAAGCCGTGCAACAAGTGTTTGGAAACAACCCCCAAGCATGGCTCGACGCCCTAGCCGACATCGGCTTGGGAGAGCCCCTCGGCATCAGCTTAGCCGGAGAAGGCCAGCCTCAAATCCACACCTCCACAACCGAAAAATCATGGAGCGCATGCTCGCTGACCTCCATGTCGATTGGCTACGAGGTCGCCATGACTCCGCTCCAGACCGCGGCTTTTTACAACACCATTGCTGCAGACGGACGGCTGATCCGTCCTCGTTTTGCAGACGCCTTGCTCGACGGTGACGAGGTCACTGAAACCTTCTCCAAAGAAGTGATTTCCGAGCGGATCGCCAGCCGCACCACCATTACAGCATTGCAATCGATGATGGAACGGGTCTGCGAGCCCGGCGGCCACGGCACCGCAGAGGACGTTTTCAATGACCGGCCATACCGCGTAGCGGGCAAGACAGGAACAGCAAGGGCAACAGCACCCGGGGGCGGTTATCAGGGACACCGCGCCTCTTTTGCAGGGTATTTCCCCGCCGAAAAGCCGGCCTTTACCATTGCGGTGGTCGTCCAACGGCCCACCGAACACGGCTACTACGGCGGTGTTGTGGCGGCCCCTGTCTTCCGCGCCATCGCAGACCACCTTCACGGCACGCGCCCCGACTTGGTCGAAATGGAATCGGGCTTGTTGGCAGAGACGCCACGTCTTCCCGTTTCCATGAATGGATCGGCCAACACACTCACATCGCTCTACGAAACACTGGGCCTTCCCTTTTCGATCGACACCACCGAAAACGGAGAGACCCCCGCCTACGTTGCCGCATCCACAGCAGACGGCTTGGTCACCTTGACGGCTCGAACCGTCAACGAATCCAGCATCCCCGATGTACGGGGCATGTCACTGCGTGACGCTGTCCGCCTGCTTGAAACAAGGGGCATGCGCGTGGACATCAACGGCCGGGGCACAGTGCGCCGTCAAAGCATTGCTCCTGGGACAGCACCCCGCCAAGGCCAAACCATTCTGCTCGAACTGTCATGAAGCTGTTGAAGGACATCTTGTACGGAACGCGCATCACAGAAGTGGTGGGCTCTACCCATGTTGCCATCGAATCCGTGGTGGCCGACAGCCGGCAGGTCAAGCCCTTTGGCTGCTTTGTGGCCATCTCGGGCACTGCCGTTGACGGACATGGACACATACCCGGTGCCGCCCGCGCTGGTGCTGCGGCCATTGTTTGCGAGCGCCTTCCTGCAGAAGAAGACCGCAAAGCGCATGTCGTCTATGTGCAGGTTGAGGACACCCGCGCTGCGCTGGGCCACATCGCTGCGAACTTCCACGACAACCCCGGAGAGCGGCTCAAGGTCATCGCCATTACCGGCACCAATGGCAAGACCACAGTGGCCACACTCCTGCACCGCCTTGCACGGATGTTTGACCGCAAAGTTGGACTGGTCAGCACCGTGGAGAACCGCATTGTAGACAAGGTGGTTCCCGCCACCCACACCACGCCAGATCCCGTAGGACTGCAGCGGCTCTTCGCCGACATGCTCGATGCCGGCTGCACCCATTGCTTCATGGAGGCCAGCTCACACGCCCTTCACCAGCACCGCCTCGCGGGCACGCCCATTGAAGGCGCGGTGTTCACCAACATCACACACGACCACCTCGATTACCACGGTGATTTCAACGGCTACATCGCCGCAAAGAAATCCCTATTCGACGGACTCACTCCTTCCGCTTTTGCCCTGACCAATGCCGATGCGCGGCACCATGAGACCATGGTGGCAGGCACACGGGCGCGTACAGTGACTTACGGCACCCAACAGGTAGCAGACCACAAATCCCGCATCATCGAAAACGGATGGGGCGGACTCCAACTGCACATCGATGGCCAAGACCTGTACACCCGACTGATTGGCGACTTCAATGCATCCAACCTCACCGCTGTTTACGCCGTGGCGCGCGAATTGGGGTGGGACATGATGGAGACCCTGACCCACCTCTCCTTGCTGAACGCGCCCGATGGCCGGATGCAGCAAATCCAATCCAAAGACGGCAATGTGCACGCCATCGTCGATTATGCCCACACACCAGACGCCCTGCGGAAGGTCTTGGAAACCCTCAATGCCGTGCGCCAATCCGGATCAGCCGCAGGCACCACTGGCCAAGAATCACGCATCCTCTGTGTGGTGGGTTGCGGTGGGGACCGCGACCGCACCAAGCGTCCAGTCATGGCGCAAGTGGCGGCCGATCTCGCCGACCTCGTCATCCTGACGTCCGACAATCCACGGGGCGAGGATCCCGCATCCATCATCGCCGAAATGCGCAACGGACTGGACCCGATCCAAGCGCGAAAGGTGACCGCCAACCAAGACCGAGAAGAGGCCATTCGTTCGGCCTGCATCCAAGCGCGTCCTGGTGATGTGGTTCTCGTTGCAGGGAAAGGGCACGAGAAGTACCAAGAAATCCAAGGTGAAAAGCAGCCTTTCGACGATGTCGCCGTGCTCACCGCATCCCTCATGACCCACTAAATCCGAGACGATGCTGTACCACCTGTTCGACCAACTCCACCAGCTTTCCGACATCCCCGGTGCCGGTCTGTTCCAATACATCTCATTCCGGGCCGCTGCTGCAGCGCTCATTTCCTTGCTGGTCTCCATTGGAATTGGCCGCCGGATCATCGAATGGCTGCAGCTCAAGCAAGTCGGCGAGATTGTACGGGACCTCGGTTTGGAGGGGCAAATGCAGAAGCAGGGCACACCCACCATGGGGGGCATCATCATCCTGAGCGCCATCCTCATTCCCACGCTGCTGCTGGCCGACCTGACCAACGTTTACATCCAGTGCATGCTCTTGGTCACCATCCTGCTAGGAGGCATTGGTTTCATCGATGACTACATCAAGGTTTTCAAGAAAAACAAAGAAGGCCTGGCCGGGAAATTCAAGGTCATTGGCCAAATCGCAGCCAGCCTGCTCGTGGCTTCAATGCTGTTCTGGAACCCGCAAGTCCGGGTCAAGGAATTGGCGCCTGCCAACAGCACCGAGGCCATCGCCCAGCAATTGGAGGACACCGACGGGGACGGATGGGTGCGCGTAGAACACCGGTCTCAAAAGACCACCATACCCTTTGTCAAGGACAACGAGTTCGACTACGCCAAGCTCACCGAATGGGCCACAGACAGCCCCTGGGCGCAGTTTGCAGTGTTTGCCCTCATCGTGACCTTCATCGTGACCGCCGTCTCCAATGGCGCCAACCTCACGGATGGCATGGATGGACTCGCCACCGGAACCAGCGCCATCATCGGCATGACCCTGGCCATTCTGGCCTACGTCTCTGGCAATGCCGTTTTCTCTGATTACCTCAACGTACTCTTCATTCCAGACTCAGGAGAGCTTGTGGTCTTCATCTCCGCCTTTGTAGGCGCTTGCGTCGGGTTTTTGTGGTACAACGCCTATCCGGCACAGGTCTTTATGGGCGACACCGGTAGCCTGGCCCTCGGCGGCATCATCGCCACGTTTGCCATCGCCATCCGAAAGGAACTGCTCATCCCTGTTTTGTGCGGGATTTTCCTCATCGAAAACCTGAGCGTGGTGATCCAAGTCGCTTGGTTCCGACACACCAAAAAGAAGTACGGCGAAGGGCGTCGCGTCTTTAGAATGTCGCCCCTGCACCACCACTACCAAAAAGCAGGAATGCCCGAAAGCAAGATCACCGCTCGGTTCTGGATCGTCGGTATCCTGCTGGCCGTCATCACCATTGTCACCCTCAAGGTCCGTTGATGCGCGACACGGTGACCATACTCGGTGCCGGCGAAAGCGGTGAAGGAGCGGCCAAGCTGTGCCTCAGCCTTGGCTTGTCATGTCGTGTCAGCGATGCCGGTCAGGTGTCCGCTGAGCGCAAGGCCACCCTCGCGTCTTTGGGCGTCGACCTGGAAGAGGGCGGACACGACCGCAGCCTGATCGAAGCGGCCGCACTCGTGGTCAAGTCACCTGGAATTCCCGCCACAGCAGCACCCGTTCAATGGGCGCGGGATGCTGGAGTCGAAGTCATTGGCGAACTGGAGTTTGCAAGCCGCCACACGGAGGCCCGCATCGCTGCAGTCACCGGCACAAACGGCAAAACCACCACCACCGCGCTGCTCCATCATTTGCTGCGCACTGGCGGAATGGATGCGGGATGTGCCGGCAACATTGGCACCAGTTTCGCGGGCGCCATTGCGGAGGCACAACAGAGGCCGGAGGGCGACCACGACATCTGGGTCGTCGAAGCTTCCAGCTTCCAATTGGAGGACACCACGGACTTCAGCCCCCACATCGCCATCCTGCTGAACATCACACCAGACCACCTTGACCGCCACGGTGATGTGGAATCCTACGGTGATGCCAAGTGGAACGTCACTGCCCGTCAAACAGAAGCAGACCATCTCATCGTATGCGGCGACGACCCTGGACTCAGCGCCTTAAGGTCACGCCGAAGTACCCGAGCCCAGCAGCACACCGTGCAGCTGGCTCCCCCTACAGAACGCACGCCATCATTGGCAGCACACAGCATTGATCAACAACGATTCACATTCCTCAATCCCCCTATCAACATGAGCATGCAGGAACTCGCCCTTCAAGGCAAACACAACCTCTACAATTCAATGGCCGCCGGCGTTGCCGCGCGCATCCTCGAAATCAACGATGCTGACCTCCGCGCTGGCTTCACGCACTTCCGCAACATGGAGCACCGCTTGGAGCACGTCTGCGAAGTCAACAACATCAGCTTCATCAACGACAGCAAGGCCACCAACGTCAATGCCGCTTGGTACGCCCTCGATAGCATGACCAGTCCCACCATCTGGATTGCCGGCGGTGTCGACAAAGGCAACGACTACACTTCGCTCATTCCCCTCGTTGGAGACAAAGTGCACACCTTGATTTGCCTCGGAAAAGACAACACCAAGCTCAAGCAAACCTTTGCCACAGCCGTGACCCGCATCCTCGAGGTCGAAAGCGCCGAAGAAGCCGCGCTGCTCGGTTACAACATCGCACTGCCAGGGGACACCATCCTGCTCTCTCCAGCCTGTGCCAGCTTCGACCTGTTCTCCAGCTACGAGGAACGCGGTCACCGTTTCAAGGCAGGCGCACGCTCAATCTGAGGCCATGCCCAACAGGTTCGCCGACTTCCTCAACGACCACCTTCGTGGTGACCGCGCTACATGGGTGGTGGCCATCTTATTGGTGCTCACCTCCCTCGTCAGCGTGTATTCTGCAAGCGCAACGCTGGCTTGGAAACAAGGAGGCAATTCGGTGGGCATCCTGTTTCGTCACGGGACGTTTTTGGCCGTGGGATTGGGCTTCATGTGGGCCGTTCACCGGCTTCGGTTTGCTTGGTTTTCGCGGTTAAGTCAACTCGGCATCCACATCGCGCTCGGCCTGCTGCTGTTGACCGTTTTGGTCGGTTCAGAAATTAACGATGCCCGCAGGTGGATGGACATCGGCGGATTTCGGTTCCAGCCTTCCGACATCGCGAAAGTGGCGCTGGTGGCGTTCGTGGCGCGCATGCTCGACCGCAACCGTTTGGTGCTGCACGACTTTCACAAGGGCGTCAAGCCAATCGTCGGTTACATCGCACTCACCTGTGCATTGATTTTGCCCGCAGACTTTTCGACCGCGGCCATGCTCGCCTTGGTTTGCTTTCTGATGATGATCATCGCAGGGGTGACCTGGAAGCCCCTCGCCATCACAGCGGGCTTGGGCGCAGGAGCAGCCATGGCCGTGATTGGTTTGGCGACGGCAATGCCGGCATTGTTTCCACGAATGGGCACTTGGATTGCCCGTGCGACTGGATTTCTGGGGGGCCGAGGGGGCTCCGACTCCAGCCAAATTGACTTTGCATTGCAGGCCATTCACCAAGGCGGACTGCTGCCACACGGACCTGGGTCGAGCATGAGCCGCAATGCCATGCCTGTGGCGTATGCCGATATGATCTATGCCTTCATCATTGAGGAATGGGGGGCCATCATCGGAGGATTCGGACTGATTCTGCTCTACCTCATCCTGTTCTCACGCGCCATTCGCATCGGAACGCGTTGCCCCAAACATTTTGGCGGCCTGTTGTCCATTGGACTTGGTCTGATGCTGACGCTTCAAGCCTTGGTCAACATGGGGGTGGCCGTGCGCCTCTTGCCCATGACCGGGCAACCCCTCCCGCTGGTGTCCATGGGGGGCACATCCATCATATTTACCTGCATCGCCATCGGCATGATCCTATCGGTAAGCCGGAGTTTGACAGATCCAGATGCTGCGGCTCCAGTAGAACCCTCGGGAAGCAGACACACCCGTCCACTCGAACCCAGCGCGTCCTGACCCCATGGAGAAGGCACCGTTGCGCATTTTAATTTCGGGTGGAGGCACAGGCGGCCACATCCATCCCGCCATCGCCATCGCAGAGGGGATTCAAGCCCAACAACCCGACGCTCAGATCGAATTTGTGGGCGCCTTGGGCCGCATGGAAATGGACCGGATTCCAGCAGCCGGCTATACCATCACCGGACTCCCCATTACGGGAATCGACCGCAAGCTGAGCCGCCGAAACCTCGGCTTTCCATTGAGGCTCATCCGCTCGCTGATCTTGGCCCGGAGCATCATTCGGCGTTTTCAGCCCGATGTGGCTGTGGGCGTAGGGGGATTCGCAAGCGGTCCATTGCTGTGGATGGCATCAAAAGCGGGCATTCCTACCCTGATTCAAGAGCAAAACGGCTACCCGGGCATCACCAACCGGCTGCTGGCCAAGCGCGTCCAAAAAGTGTGCGCCGGTTTTCCTGGCCTCGAGCAATGGTTTCCCGCCGACAAGATTGCAGAAACCGGCAACCCACTGAGGCGCAGCATTGTCGAGCGGCTAGAACTCTCCCTCAACGACCCGTCCCACAACGTCACTTCTGCCCGCGCCCACTTCGGACTGCGCGAAGAAAAACCGGTGTTGCTCGTTTTGGGTGGCAGCCTCGGGGCAGCATCGATGAATGCCGCAGTGCGCCACCTGCTCTCCACAGGCCCCTTGGCCAAGAAAGGCTTCCAAGTGTTGTGGCAATGTGGTGGCCGCTATGAAACAGAACATACCGCGTGGGCCGATGAACACGGCGATCCATTTTTGGTGGTCAGGGGATTCATCGACCGAATGGACTTGGCCTATGATGCTGCCTCGATCATCGCCAGCAGGGCCGGCGCCATGTCCATCGCCGAACTCGCCCTTGTGGGAAAGCCGAGCATACTGGTTCCTTCCCCCCATGTAGCGGAAGACCACCAAACCAAAAACGCCCGCTCAGTGGTAGACCGGCATGGCGCCATCATGCTGTCAGACGACAGGGTGGTCCGCGATTTGGGCCAAGAAGTCCGCCATTTGCTCAACGACGCAGAAGGCTGCGCCAAGATGTCGCGGGCCTTGCGGGCCGCTGCCCGACCCGAAGCTGCTGCAACCGTCGCCAAAGCAGTCATTGAACTGGCGCGAACATGACGCAGCGCCTATACTTTCTGGGCATTGGCGGCATTGGAATGAGCGCTTTGGCCCGCTGGTTCCAAGCCCAAGGTGCAGAAGTTGCAGGTTACGACCGCACAGCCACCGCCCTTACCCAAGCCCTTCAACAAGAAGGCATCACCGTGGACCACACCGGCGCGACAAGCGCCCTTCCCGAAGGCCTCCAGCAGGACATGGCCGATGGCAAAACCGAAGGGTGGACCATTGTTTGGACCCCCGCCATTCCGAGTGAATTCCCTTTGCTCCAAAAGCTCCAACAAGCCGGATTCACCCTGTACAAGCGGTCCGAAATACTGGGCCAACTGAGCGAAGACAGGCCATTGCTGGCTGTGGCAGGCACCCACGGAAAGACCACCACGAGCTCCCTGCTGGCCCACCTTTTACACCACAGCGGAACACCCGTAGAAGCCTTCCTCGGCGGAATCGCCCGGGGACAAGATTCCAACCTGCTTTTGGCCGGTCTCGGTGACCCCCAGCCTTGGATGGTGGCCGAGGCCGATGAGTACGACCGCAGCTTTTTGACCCTCCACCCCACATGTGCAGCCATCACATCTATAGATGCAGATCACTTGGACATTTATGGCACCCATGATCAAATGCTACAGGCCTTTGGTCAATTCTCAGCCCAAGTAAAAACTGGAGGCTTGCTGTGGCATGCCGATGTGGTCGCCCCTCTGACGAAAGCCGTCCCTGCAACCCGCAATCTGTCTCCAGAAGTCTACGGAGCATTGGCGCCCAATGCTGCTTTATCAGACCATGGATGGGCGGCCGGCTATGCAACGGTCAGCGCCTCAGAATCTGGCATTTCTGGTGATGCCCAATTCGAGCTCCACCTCAGGGGACACTCCCCCATGAACGTCTCGTGGAAGATGCCGGGACCACACAACGCCGCCAATGCCACGGCAGCAGCTTATCTGGCCTGTCGCGCAGGAGTGAACCCTGCAACCATTCCCAGCGCCCTCGCCGCATTCCCTGGTGTTGCTCGGCGCTTTGAGGTCAAATACAACAGCGGTGAACACGCCATCATCGACGACTACGCCCACCACCCCACGGAGGTAGAAGGCGCCATCGCCGCAGCCCGACAATCCTTCCCTCGACGGAAGCTCACCGGCATTTTCCAACCCCACCTCTACAGCAGGACCCAAGACTTCATGGAAGGCTTTGCTCAAGCCCTGTCTGCGCTCGACAACTGCATCCTCCTGCCCATCTACGCTGCACGCGAAAAACCCATACCCGGCGTGGATACACAGGGCATTGGGGAAAAGATGGTCGGGTGTCCGGTAGAATGTCCCTCAGAAATCCGGTTTTTGGATGTGCTAGAGCAAATGGACCCAGAGGTCATCCTCTTCATGGGCGCCGGGGACCTCGATCGTTGGATTGACCCCGCCTGGGACCGGATAAACAAGAACACAACCACGCCCTGAATCAACGTCCTTTGAGCCGCAGAACAACACCCCATCAGCCTATACCCGAGGCGACTTCACGGCCCAACAGCCGTTGGAAGGTGTGGTGGACCATGCTGCTCATGGTGCCCGTGGCTTTGGCTTTTACAGCTGCTGACCGCGCCATAGAGGCGGTTCCATGCTTGGCCCTCGACATTGAGGTCGATCAGATGGAAGGGATGTTTTTTGTGGATGCTCCCACCTTGCATGCCCTCGTCACCGAGGAGTTCAATCTGCTCAACAAGCCCATGGCCTCACTGCCCCTGGCTGCATTGCACAAGACCATCTCCGCCCAAAACGGCGTAGCATCCTGCAGTTTAGAACCCACATTGGGCGGCGCATTGAAAGTGCAGGTGACCCAGCAACGGCCTTTGGCCCGAGTTTGGCTGCCCGATACGGTGCTCTACATGGACGAATTGGGCAGCTCCATGGCACTGTCACAACGCTACACAGCAGATGTCCCCGTGTTGCACGCGCCCAGCATCGAAGCCGCCCAGTCCGCCCTGCCTCTGCTGAGGAAATTGGACACCGCTCCATTCTGGGACCAACTCATCGACCAAATTGAGATCCAAGAAGACGGTGCCATTGCCCTTCGACCACGCATTGGCGATGTGCTGGTAGAACTGGGGCAAGCCGCTCAATTGGAACAAGAGTTGAACGGCCGTTTAGAGCGGCTTTTGACCTTTTACACAGCATTGATTCAAAGGGGCGATCTCCGTCAATACCGCAAGATCAGCCTGCAATACGATGGCCAATTGGTGGCCTCGAAATGAACCCCCACTCCCGCACAACTCCACAAATGGAACAATTCCAACCCCATCAGGACATCGTCGTCGGACTCGACATCGGCACCACCAAAATTGCGTGCATCGTTGGACAAAAGAACGCCCACGGCAAACTGGAAATCATCGGATACGGCAAGAGTGAGTCCATCGGGGTGACCCGTGGCGTCGTGGCCAACATTGAGCACACCGTCCAGTCCATTCGCACCGCAGTAGAAGCCGCGGAAAAGTCCGCGAATGTGAAAATCGAAGTGGTCAACGTGGGCATTGCAGGCCAGCACATCAAAAGCCTCCAGCATCGCGGGCAACTGATTCGAACGGAAACAGACGATGAGATCACGCGCAGCGATGTACAGCAGCTCGTGGACGACATGCGGAAGCTCAAGGTCTTGCCCGGCGAAGAAATCCTGCACGTTCTGCCGCAAGAGTTCACTGTCGATGGTGAGCCCGGCATTAAGGAGCCTGTGGGACACACTGGCGTTCGTCTTGAAGCCAATTTTCACATCATCACAGGCCAGACATCAGCCGCCAAAAACATCTACCGCTGCATCAAGCGGGCCGGACTGCAGGTCGACCAATTGATCCTCGAGCCCATCGCATCGAGTTCTGCAGTGCTCAGCGAAGAAGAAAAGGAAGCGGGAATCGCACTCGTGGACATCGGAGGAGGAACCACTGACATCGCGATCTTTCAAGAGGGCATCATCCGCCACACTGCGGTGATTCCGTTTGGCGGCAACGCCATCACAGACGACATCAAGCAAGGTTGCGGCGTACTCAAGAAGCACGCCGAAGCCCTCAAAAACAAGTTTGGCTCTGCCCTTGAACGGGAAATGGCCGAGGACCAAATCGTGGTCATTCCTGGCTTGCCAGGACGTCCCCCGAAAGAAGTTTCTCGGCGCAATATCGCGGGCATCATCCAAGCCCGGATGTCAGAGATCATCGAGCACGTGCACTACGAAATCAAGAACAGCGGCCTAGAGCGTGAGCTCATCGGCGGCATCGTGGTCACAGGAGGCGGAAGCCAATTGAGCCATGTTCGTCAATTGTTTGAGTATGTCACCACCATGGACTGCCGGATCGGGTTTCCAAACACCCACTTGGCGCAGGCACCCGACCGCAGCTTAACCGCCCCGACCTACGCCACAGGAATAGGCCTCGTTCTGCTCGGTTTTGACAACGAAGGCAATCCCGAAATGGAGGATTCAAGGCACCAAGAAGCCAAGGAAACCATGGCCGGACCCCGACGTTTCCTCCAGAAAATCAAGGATTTCTTCGAAGACGAGATCACTGAATAAGGCCCACGCCAACAGCATCCAAATCCTCTTTTCCACGACGACACCGTGAACGGAAAGCCGACAGCCCCATCAAACCAAGGCATTCTTCGTTTTTCTTGTCGTGTTCCTGCGAAGGGTTGAAAAGCCCGCAAACACGCAGCAGTTATCCACTCCAATAGGAAACCTCAGATGGAATTTGCCCTCCCCATTACCTCTGGATCACCCATCAAAGTCATTGGTGTAGGTGGCGGCGGCTCGAACGCCGTCAACTACATGCACGAGCAAGGCATCAAAGGCGTTGATTTCATCGTGTGCAACACCGACAATCAAGCGTTGGAGGCTTCCAATGTGCCGGTGCGCATCCAGCTGGGAACCACCCTCACGGCAGGACAAGGGGCAGGAAGCCGTCCCGAGATTGGCAAAAATGCCGCCATCGAAAACCTCGATGATGTGCTCAATAAACTGGAGGACAACACCACCATGGTGTTTGTGACCGCTGGAATGGGCGGTGGCACTGGAACAGGTGCCGCTCCGGTGATTGCTCAAGCTTGTAAAGACCTGGGCATCCTCACCGTGGGCATCGTCACGGTGCCATTCAACTTCGAAGGAAAGCGCAGGGCCACCCAAGCAGGGGAGGGATTGGAAGCCATGCGCGCTGCTGTCGACACACTGCTGGTCATCCGCAACGACAAGCTTCGCGAATTGTTTGGCAACCTTGCCCTCAAGCAAGCCTTCTCCAATGCTGACGAAGTGCTGTGCACTGCCGCCAAAGGCATCGCAGAGGTCATCACCTTGACCGGAGACATCAACGTCGACATGAATGACGTGAAGACGGTCATGAGCGAATCGGGAGCCGCCATCATGGGCGCTGGCAGTGCCAGCGGAGAAGGCCGCGCCATGACTGCCGTCACCGAGGCTTTGGAAAGCCCCCTGTTGAACGACAGCGACATCACTGGAGCCAACTTTGTACTCCTCAACATCACCTACGGTACAGACGAAATCCTGATGGACGAGATTTCGGACATCACCGATTACATCCAAGACCAAGCTGGCGCCACTGCAGAAGTGATTTGGGGATATGGCCACGATGCAGAGCTCGGAGAAAAAATTTGTGTGACCGTCATCGCCACTGGTTTTGAGGCCTCTGCTGAATTGCCTGAGGGTCCAACGGTGTCCAAACTGACCCTCCAAGACGAAGCCAGGGAGATTACGTCACCACTAAGCGGCCCAATGGGCGGCATGGCCATAGGCAACACCATGAGCAACATGGGACTGGCCGAATCCGACACGACTGAAGTAACGCCGCACCTCAAAGGCGACACCCCCATCGGCAACACGCTCGATCCCCGCGAAGCCCTGCTCGAAAACAGCTGGCACGCTGAGGACATCACGGGCGAGGAAAACGACAAAGCGCCCGACCTGTTCGGTGAGGCCACCCAAGGACCAGAGGTGACCCTCGTCCACAAGGAGGCTGAATTGCCGACACCGGCGCCCATCGTTGTGCCCAAAACGGAAGTTCAGGAGCCTGCTGCACCCATTGAACCAGCTGCCCTGGAGCCTGCTGCACCCGTTGCACCGGAACCTACCCGCATCGGAGAATTCAACGTACTCGACCTCGATGAAGCTGGCGACGACAGTCTGATCCCAGAAGAACTCAATGGTGTTGCGTTCACCAACGAGCAGGTCAACACCGAAGAGGCCATGCCTCCCATGCCCGAGGCAGCACCAGCAGCGCAGGCACAACCCATCCCGGTTCCTCAGCCTGCCCCTGAGAAAAAAAGAATGGCCCCGTCGATACCCAAACCGCACATCCAGGAGACAACAGATCTGTCGGAGCGGATTGCCAAGCGTCAAAACAGCATCGAATCGTATACCAAACGGTTGCGTACCCCAAGCGGCTTGACCGAGCTCGAAGACGAGCCCGCTTACAAGCGCCGCAACATTCAGCTGACCCCCACACCCGCCAGCAATGAATCACAGGCTACCCGCCTGAGCATTGACGAGGAGACCGGCAGCCTGAAGACCGACAACCCCTACCTCCACGACAACGTCGATTAATTCGCACAAAGTGACACTACAAGACCGCATCAGCGCAGACATGAAGGAGGCCATGAAGGCCCGGGACAAGGTGCGCCTTGCAGCCTTGCGCGACATCAAGTCCAAAATCATGCTCGCCTTGACGGAAACATCTGGTGAGGACACTTTGGACGACACAGCTGTCACCAAAATCCTGTCCAAGCAACTCAAACAGCGCGAGGACACCATGGTCATTTACAAGGACCAAGGGAGGGACGACTTGGTGGCCGAGGAAGAAGAACAAGCGGCTGTTATCCGCGTGTACCTCCCACAGCCTATGACCTCAGAGGAATTGGCACAAGCCGTAGCAGCTTTGATCGCTGAATTGGGCGCCACTTCAATGGGCGATATGGGCCGGGTAATGGGAGCTGCATCCGCCAAATTTGCTGGAAAGGCCGATGGTAAAGCCATCAGCGCACTTGTGCGCAGCCAACTGGGCTGAGCAACATCCCCCTGTTTTCTTCTTTTACTCCTCTCGGTACTGGGATGGTGTTCGGAAACAACACCCTCTAAAACGCTTCCACACCTGTTAAAGAGCATCTAATACCTCATTTGATTGAACGAGTTCAGTTCCCAACTGTTCTCAAGGGGCATGCATACGTGCCACATATCAAAAACAACACACCCCTATGAACACACTACTCCTTTCAGCAGCGCTGCTGCTCAACCCACTTTTTAGCACACCTACAGGTGGAGGCGAAGCCGAGCGTTCCACCATTGATCCAGCCACGAGCAGCATCACATGGGAGGGCAAAAAAGTAACGGGCAGCCACAACGGCGACATTCAAGTTCAATCTGGATTCATCGACACCGAGAACGGACTCATCACGGGTGCCACAGTGATCATCAATATGGGCACCATCAACACCACTGACTTGGAAGGAGGCAGCAAAGAGAGCCTTGATGGACACCTCATGAGCGATGACTTCTTTGGGGTAGAGCAATTCCCTACAGCACAGTTTGAACTGACCGGAATCAACCCCGTTCGTGCGGAAAACGGCATGAATTTCGTTGCCCAAGGCACCGTGACAATCAAGGGACGGACCGCAAAGGTGTCTTTCCCCGTGATGGTCAACAACAGCAAATCAGAGACTTCAATTTCTGGAGAAGTGGTATTGGACCGCTCAGATTTCGACGTGCGTTTTAGGAGCAAGTCCTTTTTTGATCCCGCTGAATTGGGTGACAAATTGATCTATGATGACTTCACCATTGGCTTCAGCTTGAAGGCAAAATAACCTAAGCTCTAGAGGCTTTAGAGCCCTCGGCACCCTGTGTGTCGGGGGCTTTTTTTTTCGCATGCCCCGTCCCCCTCTAAATCAATGAAGAATGAGGCGGATGTCCAGCGCCCACCAACTGCCATCCAGCGTGCGCGCCAAATTGCGCGAACTGACATCGGACTGACCGACATTCCAGCGGGCCTCCAATTCTCCTTGAAACAACGGCTGTATCAATGGGCGCAACGCTCCTCCAATATGCAGATCAGCATCTTCGCCTTCCCGAACAATTCCAAGCTCGAGTCCCATGCCCCAGCGGTTCCAATTGTAGCGCAATGAACTGTGCTCCAATGCCAATACATTGCCCGACACCTCGCTGCTCTTCGACACAAAGGCATTGGTTGGCAAGATCTCCATCACCACTCCTCCGCCAGCACCCAGACGCCACCCCGGAGCCAACGTGACCTCTGTTCGGTACAAGATGGGCATGGAATAAGACGCCACAATCCAATCCATCCTGACCGTGGACAAAGGCGCCGAATTCACCGCAGGCATCCAGTCTGCCTCTACGGTCCAAATCCTCCTCGTTTGCTCGAAACCAAAGGCCAATTGCCCTATGGGACCAAGCCGACGGCGCACAGACACCCCATAACTCCGGGTGCCTTGCTGCCCCCACCGCGCCAACAAAGGGCTGTCCACAGCTTGCAACGCCTGTCCACGCCAACCTGAGCCCTCACCCAGTGCAGGACGGCCCAGCGGCAGCGAAGTCAACAACCTCACATCCAATGTCCAATTCTCCTGCTGTCCTTGAGCATTCAATGCTGCCCCAACAACAGCAAGCAACAACAAACAACGCGACAGCACCTTCATGACTGCATCCATCCCATCACAGCCAAACCGAGCATGCCCGCAGTGATCAACAGCATCGCCCATCTCAAACCCTGGTGGGCGATGAATGGCGCACGGTGCCGGCCATGCAACAGATGATTGACCCGGAGCGCCTCCTTAAAAACTGACCGGTGAACCCCGAATTGAAACACCATCCCTTCGCCGCTTTGCAGAGGTTCCACAGGTGCCTTTTCGAACGTGATGCCCTCTTGGACAAGGTCGCTTTCGAATTCACGGGCCATCTCAACATCCCGAAACTCAAAAACATGGTACCGGTTGTCTGCAGGATGGGTATACCAATTGGTGAGACGCATTCTACTCGGTTTTCCAACGCGTTACATATTCGAGGGGCTTGCGGTGACCCTTTGATGGCCAATCTCCTTCCGGATAGCCCATGTAAAACAGTCCCATGCCCTGAACACCTTCTTCATGACCCAGCGCTTCCATAGCCCGGGGGTGGCTCAAAAATCCAGGCGTCGACCAAAACCCACCAATTCCGTGGGCGGTGCACATGAGGTACATATTTTGGACCGCAGCAGCCAAAGCCGCTTGGTCCTCCCACAATGGAAACCGTCCTTCTGAATCGTGAGCAAGCCCCAGTGCCACAATGGCATTGCAACGCTCCCCGCGCATGCGGATTTTCTCCACCTTTTTCTCAAGTGCCGCATCCCCGGCATGGCTGCGATAAGCCTCAGCGAGGTTGTCCATCAATCCAATGGCTGCACCATCCATGAAAACATGAAACCGCCACGGCTGGGTCAGCCCATGGTTTGGTGCCCATGTGCCGTGCTGGAGCACTTCTTCTACAATCTCCCGGTGCACTTTCCGGCCTGAGAAACGTTCTGGAGAAATGCTCCTTCTGTCCAGGAGTAAGTTGCTGCTATCACTGATGCTGTGTCGCATAATATTCAGTCGAGGTCATCGTAGTTCAAACGGTCCAGCAAATACACCATAGAGGTCAAAGCGGCCGCTCCCAGCTTCAATTCGCGCTCGTGCACATTCTCAAAGACATCCCGGTCGCTGTGGTGGTAATCGAAATAACGCTGTGAATTGGGACGCAAACCTACCATCAAAGGGCGCTTCCCTGCAGGCTCCTCCTTTTTGAGTGGGCCGATGTCAACGCCTGCTCCACCCCTACGCAGATCACCGACACCGTATTGGGCCAAGCCTTCCTTCCATGCGCGCACTGCTGCCGTGCCGGCATCTGACGCATCTATAGAATAACCCCGGGGCGCATCTCCCCCCGCATCACTCTCCACAGCAGCCACGTGCCACTCTCCCTTTTCGCGGGCGCGAAGCGCATAGGTCTTGCCACCATTGTTTCCATTCTCTTCATTGATGAAGAGCACCACACGCAGGGTATGTCGTGGACGGTAACCCAGAGCGTGCAGTGCACGCAGTACTTCGATGCTTTGGACAATGCCCGCGCCATCGTCATGCGCACCTTCTCCGATGTCCCAACTGTCCAAATGCCCGCCGACTACAATGTACCGGTCGGGGTATTCAGACCCTGTCCATTCGGCAATCACGTTGGCCTGTGACTTGTCATCGTGCACTATGCAGCCCATGTTGAGCCCTACACGCACCTCATGACCCTCTTGGACCAATCCCGCAATCCGGCGCGCATCCACTGTGCTCACCGCAGCAGCCGGAACCTGAGCCACCTCCTCATCGTACCTCATTCCACCTGTGTGGGGGAAGGTGTCCATGGCATGGGTGAGAGACCGGACCAATGCCGCCATTCCACCATGCCGAGCAGACTCTACAGCCCCCTTTGACCGCTGCTCATAAGCCCCTCCATAAGCACTGCCCGCATTGATCATCAAAGGATCCATTGGGCGGTTAAAGAAGGCCACGCGCCCAGCCAAACCCGATTCACCCAAGCTGTCCAATTCGGCAAAATCCCTGAACACCACCACCTCACCTTCTAGGTCACCATCGGTTCCAACACTGCCACCCAAAGCGGCCACACGCAGTGGCTCCTTCTCTCCACCATCGACCCGCAACCAAGCGCGCTCCGCACCTCCCCTCTCCCAGTGCGGCACCACAACCGGCTGCATTCGAACTGCGCCTACTCCCAAATTCTGCAGGGTCTTACCGCCCCACAAAATCGCAGCATCGGCCTCCGGTGAACCACTCAGACGTGGGCCTACCTCCTTACACAGCACCCTCAAGTCCTCGTAACACTCATCCTGGCCAAGCACCTGTTCATGAATGCGGGCCACCATCGTAGAATCCGCCTCAGACCACCCACCCAATGGCACTTCATCCTGCGCGCTAACGACACTTGCCACCGCTGTACAAAGCACCACCAGAACGGCACAAGATCTCCTAGGCCTCTTTCCTTCCAACGTATTTCTCATGACATCCAGCTTCCATTATTTAAATCAAGTCCCTGCCCAGTGAAGCCTTTTTGTTCAGGAGACATCAGCCATGATACAAAGTCAGCCACCTCCGAGGGTTGACTCATTCTGCCTGTTGGCAAAAGGGCGCATTGCTGGCTATGACAGTCTTCATATGAGATGCCTTGGCCATCCGCCATCCGCTGGATCGACTCTTGCGCCATGGCCGTTTCTACCCACCCTGGACAAATGGCATTCACCAGAATCCCATCACCGCCCCATTCTATGGCCAAACTCCGCACCAGACCCAACACTGCTGTCTTAGAAGTCACATAGGCCGACTGACCAGGGACTCCAAAACGCGCCAAAACACTAGACGTTACTACGGCATGTGTGACAGCCTGCTGCGCAGCTTTCAAATAGGGATAAGCCGTCTGAAGGGTCACATAAACTCCAGTAACATTGGCCATCATGATCTCTCCCCATCGGTCCTCCCCTTCTTCCACAGCATAGCCATTTCCACCCCCTATACCAGCATTGGCAAATACGCCAATCAACTCGCGATTCGACTCTACGGCCATGGCCTCAGCCAACCTTTTATGAAACATCACACGGTCTGACACATCCAGGGCTAAAATGACATGCTGACCTGTTCCAACCATCAATCCTTTTGTTTCCTCCAATGGCGCCAAACGGCGGCCGACCAAAATCAGATCAAAACCCTCCGATGCAAAACGAACCGCCGAAGCCCTGCCTATGCCTGACCCCGCACCCGTGATCAAAATTGCCTTCCTCATGCTGCTAAGATGGGGCCTGTTAAAATGAGAAAGGCCCGACTTGCGTCGGGCCTTTCCAATGTTTACGAAGAGCATAGCCCTTCACCTGCTAGATGATCAGCACTCAGTACCGAAGGCACCCAAGAAGATCAGCAAGTCAGATGTGGTTGTCGTTCCGTCTCCGTTCAAGTCCGTAGGACATGGGTTGGCGATATCGAACGTACATCCACCATCATCGTTGGTAGCGGTCTCATCATAGTTAGATGCATCTGGGTAAGTACAACCCATGACGTAGTTCTGGAAGTCACAGAGGTCATTGTTGACGACGTCAACACTGTCTGGGTCTGTGTAGTTCGGAGCAAATGGCAAGCCACATCCCTCTGTACAAGCAACACCAACACCCACTTGGTAGGTACCAGGACCTCCACTTGTGTTGTTAAATGCAGCACCAGAAATACTCCAGCTTACTTCACCTGGGAAAGAACCATCGGTTACGATCAAGGTCAAGCAACCTGTTGCGTCGAAACAGACACCATCGGTATCGAAATCACCTCCGTTTTCAGTGGACAACAAACCTCCCTCTGCGAGAAGGTTGCCCTCACCATCGTAGAAGCTGTATGTAGCACCGTTCCATCCGTCACCGAAGCTGTCGAACATGTTGAACTCGATCGAAGCACCGAAGCAGCATGAACCGTCATCCACAGAAGCGAATGGGTCGTAGTTCACAGCTTCAGAGTTCGTGCAACCCAAGCAGCTAAAGTCGCAAAGGGCATTGTCTGCAAAGTCCACAGGACCGTTGTAGTTACAAGCTGTTGTGTCAGAACATCCCACACTTGGAGCCGGAGCACAAGTGATGGCCATACTGATGAAATATGGAGTCGTGCTTGAAACACAGCTCACTGATCCGTCAGAAGTGAATGAAACAGTGACGGAGTCAGCACCAATCACCAAGCTCTCATCATCATCATCGTCGCTGCTGTAGAGGTTAGCACCTGTCGCTGCATCATCGATGACGAGCTCGTCAAAGTTTTGCTCGATAAGCGTTCCCGCCAAGTCAATCACAATCGTACCACCTCCGTTGGTGTTGTTCAAAGTGAAGCTCCATGACTCGCTGTTGCCGTAGCAGTATTCCCACGATTCTGTCACACAGTCAAGGCAGCTTGTGAAATCACAAGGATCATTGACATCGTCCACGTTAGCATCCATGTTGTAGTTGCAAGCGGCGTCATCCATACAACCGTATACAACTGGCTCGCAAGTAACGCTCATGCCAAACTCACCACCAAGTGAACCTGCACCAGCAGCCACGAGGATGGCGTATGTATTGGCCTGCGCGTCGCTGATGAACTGGAAGGTCTCACCGTTGTCACATGTCTCAGACATGGTCTCGGTGTTCGAACCTTGGTCCCAGCAAATCAAGCTAGAGCAAAGGCCGGTTCCACCGAAGATGGTAAAGGACTGCTCTACTGTTGCTCCAGCAGGGAAGTTGAATGGACTCGCCTCCAATGTGAACGTGAAGCTCGTAGAAGAGCCAGCAACGTCTCCAGCTACAACGAGTGCATCGCCACCAGCTGTGGTCACGTTGACGTCATCAGATCCTGCAGAACCAATTCCGTCTCCGAAGCTGTCCAACACGTTGAGCGTGTATGTGCCTGCGGGCAAGCAAAGCGTCTCAGTATTGGTAGAGTTGGCGAAATCAGGTGCACCACTGGCGACTTCTGAACCGCTGCTGTTTGTGATGTTCCAGCTGGTCTCACTCACAAACGTATCCGTGTTGATGCTCAGATCGAAACAAACCTGAGGATCGGTGGTACAACCGCCGCTGCACAAAAGGTCCTGAGAGGATCCGTCCGTAGAAATGACTTGGGCAGCAATACCGTCCAATACATTGCCCTCGTTGGTGAAGTAAACCGTGTAGTCACCACCGGAGAGTCCGTAATAGAAGTCGTTAAAGACTGTTGGGAACAACTCACCAGCAGGAATCGTAGCGATTGTGTCACCGTTGTAGACAATGACAGCACTGATGTTTGAGTAGTTGTCAACGTTCAGGCTATTCACCTCGAGCGTAGCGTCCGGAGCGTCCACATCTTGGAAGACCTCGAAGACAGTATTCACTGTAGAGCCGCAAGTGCTCACCGTGATCAACTGCTCCATTCCTCCGTTATCAAGGGTGTACCAGATTCCAGAACCAGAACCTTCACAAGCGTTGGTTCCACCAACACTCGTAGCGCCACCAGTGTTGCCTGAAATGGTCTCGCCACAAGCAACAGCGATAGCATTGCTACAGCTGTCGTTTGGTTGCGTCACTCCGACATAGAGGCAGTTGGCATTCACCGTAGCATCGGGATTGAAGTTCGACGCAATAGGGTCCGTACAACCTGAAATCTCAGCAGAGACACTCACGCTAAATGAACCACAATCTTCTGTTTGGGTCGTCCAGACATACAAGTAGTAGGTGTTGTCATAGTTCGGAGAAGAGATGGCGACTGTAGCAGGCCCTTCCACCTCGTTGCCGAAGTACTGGTTCATTTCAGTCTGAACTGAACCCTGAACAACACCAGAAGCCATGTCAGCCAAATCGGTACAATCGTCACCGTTGTACGTAGCATATCCAACTGCTCCAGTTCCTGTAGCATCAACAGTGATGTTGTAGAGGTTGTAAGGAGCTTCAACAGATACTTCATACCAAACGCCGTAAGCTGTTGCGAAAGTGCTCAGACTTGGCATACCGAAATCTTCGTCTGGACCAGAGCAGCAAAGGCTACCGTCATAAGATCCACCGTCAACCAAGGGCAATGCCAAAGTGCACAGATCATCGTTGTTCGGGAACCCATCAGGACATGAAGCGCAAGAAGCCTCAATTACAATGCCTGTCTGACTGGAAGCGGCAGCATATGTGCTGACACGTACGAGGTAGTTGTTACCCTGCTCAGCATTGATGCTTACAATGGAGTTGAAGGTACCTGTAGTTCCACTTCCACATCCAGCAATACCTGAGTCGTCGTTGGTTGCAATTGCAGTCAAGGCACCATCTGTACCCACTGCGAATACCACAACATCAGTGTCAGTGACACCATTGTCCACGTCCGCAGAAGCGCAAGTGCTAAATGTCACCTGATAATCCTGGTCGGCGTTGAACTCGTACCAGATGGCACCATTGGTCTGCAGAGCGTTGCCCAAAACCGTTGTACCACCGTACTCGTCAGAGTTCGAATTGGCCAATGACCCTGTCAAAATCAAACCACAGGCAATCGCTTGAGCGTCCTCTGGGTTGTCGTTTACCGGTGGGAACTCACAAGTTCCATCATCCACAGAAGCTGAAATATTGAAGTTGTTCGCGAGCATGTCAGTACATCCAGCGAAAGCACAATCCGTAACATCCAAGCCTCCAAATGCGAGAGGATATCCATCTGTTGGACCATAAGTCAATGGGGCGTATTCGTTGCCCAAGTTGTCAGAGATGGCCCAGCCTTCAGTAGTGAAGATGGCTCCGGTGCTAAAGGTGTAGCAACCAATGTCCAAGCAATTGATGACTTCAACAGTCGTAGCACCTGGCTCCATGGTCCCCTGATAGATGGTGTCACCCGTCTCCTCGCTTACAACGTAGTAATCATTTCCTGTTGACCAACCAGAAGCGAAGTTGTCTTGCAGTGTCAAGAAGAATCCGAGCTGACCATTGTCACAAACAACGCAAGAACCATCATCGATGGTAGCCATATCGTTGTAGTTGATTGCTGCTGGCAGAGTACAACCGCTCAAGCAAGAGGCCTCTTCTGACCCAAAGCCGATATCATAAACACCCAAAGTTCCATTGTGAACTTCGTTTCCGGCGAAGTCCAAGATGGACCAGGAGGCCTGACCAAGAGGTGTACCGCCGCCGCCAGAGAACTGAAGACAAGCATCGTTAGGGATACAGAACTCCCAATATGCGTCCACCACAGTGGCCTCAAGATCTGGTGTGTACAAGTCGTTGTTGTATCCAGCTGCCAGCAATGTGTCACCGGTAGCAGGATCGTAGACGTAAGCCGCATTGTTTCCCCAGAACAAGTAAGTGTCGTGGTTCAAGTACAAGATGTAAGATGTGCTATCCGCATTGTCAACGCAACTTGGAGAGAAACAGCTTCCGTCATCTGCTGTTGCAGTTTCATCATAGTTGAATGCATTGCTATCCATACACCCACAAGTAACATCTCCTGTTGCAACACCAAATACACCAAATCCATCGTTGGCTGTGAAGTCGTAGATGATTTGTCCAGTGTTGTAGTCAATGATCTGCCACTCCTTTTCCCCAGGGAAAATGCCTCCAGAAACCTCGAGGACATAGCATTCAGTAGTGGACAGACAGAAGAAGTCGTATCCCTGAGCACCTGGATCGACAGTGAACAAAGCATTGTCCAAAGAACCAGAGTTCAAGATTTCACCTGCTTGGTTTGAAAGGGTGTAGCTCGCGCCGTCCCAGCCGTCGCCAAAAGTGTCAAACATCATGAATTGAGCCAACACATCGTCTGGGTTGTCACAACTTGGGAACACGCAGCTTCCATCATCGACGGTAGCATCACCGCTATAGTTCAGAGCTTCAACATCTGTACAACCGCATACTTCTGCCGTCAAACCGTAGTAGAACTCGACCGTACCGCCGCCGGCGTCAGCAGCAATGTTCTCGCCTGTGTAGACGTTCACCATGGTCCATCCGATTTCACTCAAGAAGCTTCCACCACCACTGGTGACTTCATAACAAGCTCCCACTGGGATACAAATGGTGTCTTGACCGGCGTTAAAACCACCACCAGATCCTCCGGATCCCGTAGCAGACGCATCCAATGATCCGGAAGCGATTAAAACATCATCGGCATAAACTTCGTAAGTGTTGCCATTCCATCCGTCACCCCATGAGTCTGTCATGTTGACAAACACCATGGTTTGCGCCTCATCTGGACATGCATCGAAAAGACATGAACCGTCATCGAGGGTTGCTGTTTCGTCATAGTTCAATGCCGTACCGTCAGTACATCCAGGAACGTCGCTCGTCAAGGTGAATACAAAAGTTGTGCCCGTTCCCGAAACTGTACCGCTGCAATCACCAGCACAGTTAAAAGGAGCTGAGTCAACCTCGATGCTTGTACCGCCGTCACCGTAACTGTCATCGACGAACACCGTGTAGTCTCCCGCGCCATAAGTGGCGATTGAGTAAACATTGACGTCGAATGACCCGTTCGGGAACAGTGTCGCACCGTCTATGTTCAGAATTTCGTCACCGTTAAAGGTGACAATACAAGTTGTCACTTCTCCAGACCATTGGTCGGCTGTAAAAGTGATGGTCTGCGCCTGCAAGGACGCAAAGAGGGCCAAAGCAAACGTGCTCAGGGTGCCTCGGAGAATGAGATTTCTCAGGTTCATGATTAAGGTTTTTTCCAATTGCCGGAGCAATATAGCGGAAACAGAACCGAATCAAGAATAGATTGACGGGGTAAATCTGTCTTCTCCCTTGAGTGCGGGCCCCGCCGTTAAATCAGGTCGCTGATTATCAGGGCTTCAAAAAGGAAACAGCCCCGAACCTTCAAGTCCGGGGCTGTTTATAGTGTCCGTGAGCAGCTCCAAAACAAATTTGTAGCCGCGTGGATAATAGGCCTTTAGTCGGTGCAAGGGTCACCAAAACTGATCAAGAACTCAAGCAAATCCGCGGTTGTAGTCGCGCCATCTTGGTTCAAATCGGTAGGACAAGGACTCTGCAAGATGAATTCACAAGTGCCATTATCCTGAATGGCGTTCGGGTTGTAGTTCTCAGCGATGTCATACTTACATCCTCCACAACCATCAAAAATGCATTCCTCAAGAACCGTAATGTTCGCATCCGGATTGTAGTTGCATGCCACCGAAACCGTGCATCCAGCGACACAGTCAGATTCGCCGACCTCAAAATACACGGGACCAGCAGGTGCGCCTCCAGAGGTAATGCCGCTTGAAGTACCCAACAAAGTCCACCCGACCTCTACCGGAATCACTCCAGCAGAAACTTCGAGGTAGTAGCATCCATCTGCCAAGCAGAAATTGTCTGTGCCACTGGTGCCTTCCGGAGTTACAGTGAACCCAACACTGGGGAGGCCTCCTTGGGCCAACAGCAATCCGTCAACGCTATACAAGCTGTATTGAGCTCCGTTCCATCCGTCGCCGAAGTCGTCCGTCATTTGGATCCGAACACAACTGTCATAGCAACAGTCATCTGTAGAGATGGTAGCCGTCTCATCATAATTGCATGCCGTTGCATCTGTGCAACCCGCGCAACTCTCATAATCACATGAACCGTTGTCAGAAGTGGCAGCCGGGTCATAATTGCAGGCTCCTGCATCGACACATCCGCAGACCACGCCTCCGAGAGAAAAGTTCACGGAACCAATGGCCCCGGACACCACCTCGCCATCTGCCGTGGAAAGCGTCCAGGTGATCTCCTCATCAAAGTCACCTCCGCCTGTCGTCAAGGCGTAGCAGCCCTCCACAAGACAGAAGGTGTCAAAACCCTCGTCTCCTCCGAGGAAGTTGTCGACGTCCAAAATGTATGCAGCACTGTCCAAGTTGCCGGAAAGCAAGGTGTCCCCACTGGCATCTGTCAAGTAGTAATTCGCACCATTCCATCCGTCACCAAAGCTGTCGAACATGTCCAACTTCAAGGCAATTCCATCTGTAGCCTCTTCTGGACATGCGCAACTCAAGAAGTCACAGGATCCATCCTCAATGTTGGCGTCTACTTCGTAGTTGCAAGCCACATCATTGGTACACCCCTCGACTGCTGGTGCGCAGCTCAAGCTGATCTCAACAGTACCATTGTCATCGGTGATGGGGTCACCATCGGCGTCCTCTGCACTGACATATGCATAATAATTCCGGCCGGGCTCAGAGATAAACTGCACCCAAGCATCGTTCTGGTCGAAGAAACCACAATTGATAAAGTCGGCCTCTTCCGAAGCGTATACGCCGTCCTCTACTGTGAGCACACACTCAAACAATTGGGGAATCCCTCCTGCACACACCGCGTCACTCACATAGAGGTTGAGCTTGGAGTCAATGTTAGACCCACACAAGCTCAGGGTGTGCAAGTCACCGGTCCCTTCGAAGGTGTACCATATTCCAGGGCCTGGAACGGGGTCACATCCATTGATCAAGTTGGGTGCACCGAGGTTCGTAGCCCCACCAGTAGAGCCTGTCAAAGCAGCATTGCAGTCCAAAGCCTCTGCCGTTCCGCAAGTGTTGTTCGCAGGCACGACGCCGGAGTAGTCGCAAGTGCCGTCATCCATGGTCGCAGTAGGGTCGTAATTGGGAGCCGCATCATCCATGCAACCCAAGTAGACACCATTGGTCAAGAATTGGTACTGACCGCAGTCTTCTGGGTCTGTAGTGAACACGTAAAACAAGTAGTCCGTATTGGGCTGCAACACCGTGAAGTCACTGATCTCACCTGCACACTGCTCGGAGACAAGGCATCCAACTTGCGCCTCGAGGTCCCCACAAGATCCCACATCGAAGATTGCAAGACCGATGTTGGCCGCATTCAAGTTGAGGAGGTCAAAGAAGAAAGTCTCATAGTCCAAGCTGTTGAACTCATACCACACACCATAGCTGGTTTGGAATCCCGCCAAGAAACTGACGTCAACGTTGTCGGGACTTGAGCAGCAAACAGAGCCAACATGGGGCACACCATTCTGCAATTCCAATGCACTGCTGCAATCGTCATTGATGGGCGCACCGCTGGTGCAATCGACACACTCTACTGACAGCAGGAATTCATCACCGCTGGTGTACTCGCTGAATCGGGTCACATAAATGTAGTAGTCCTGGCCCTGTTCAACATTGAATGCGACCTCACTCATAAAGCCCTCTGAACAACCATCGTCATTGCCTCCGAGGCACTCCAAGTTGTCGAGGTCCCCATCCGTTGCCGCGAAAACAAACACTTGAGAGTCAAACAAGGGGTTGCCGGCGGGGTTAAAGGCGTCCGTGCCACATGTGGAAAGCACCATTTGTTGATCGGATTGTGCATTGAACACGTACCAAACACCCGCAGCGCTGATTTCTTGACCTGAGCAAGTCGTTCCGTTCAGGCCTTCACCGTCGACCGCGTAAGTCAACGTGCCCGCGATTTGAGCGCCACACTGCACCGCCTGTGCACTGTAAGCATAGTTGTTGTTTGGAGGGCACTCGCAACTGCCGTCATCGTCAGTGGCACTCGGGTTATAGTTCAAGCAGAAAGGGTCCGTACATCCCAAGAATGTGCAAGAACCGGTTTCTCCAAAGTCGACGCCAAAGCTGGAGACTTCATCGACTCCAGTGCCATAGAAATTACCGACGACGTCTTCGAGGTACCAACCAATGTCATCCGAGTCATCTCCAGGGGTGATGTCAAACACATAACATCCGGGCTGCAAGCACACGAGATCAACACCACTGGTTAAACCATCGCCTTGATCTGAATTGTCCAAGGTTCCTGTCGCCGCAATGTCACCATTCAAATCAGAGATGTAGTAGACACCACCATTCCATCCATCACCAAACGCGTCTGTCATGGTGACTTCGAGGATGAGCTCGCCGCCAGCGCAATAGACACAAGTGCCATCGTCGATAGAGGCTGAAGGCGTGAAGTTGGTCGCGTTGAAGTCGGTACAACCGTAGCAGGAGAAATTACAAAAGCCACTGTCGAATACAGCGTTCGAACTGAAGTTACAGGCCGTAGGGTCCGTGCAGCCCACGGGGCAGCTCACACCTCCAAGGGTAATCCTGTCTGCACCGCTGATCAATTGATCACCGAATTCAGCTTCATCCAAAGAACCGGTGTACACCACCTCCCCATCAAACGTGCTGAACGTATAGATTCCATTGTTCCAACCGTCCTGGAAACTGTCGAACATTTCGAAGTTGTAGCAACCCTCTGGCAGACAAACCGCATGAGAGCCCGCACCGCCGAAGTCGACCACCGTGTTGGTTTCCATGTTTCGGATGTTCCAGCTGATTTCGCCGTCCCAACTTCCGCCACCCACTTCGAGAAAGAAGAAGTACTCTTCATAACAGCAGGTTCCGTCATCATAAATGGCTGCATCGTCATAGTTCACGGCTTCCGCCTCGGTACAACCATAACAGGTGTAGTCACAATCTCCATTGGAAATCGTGGCACTCTGGTCGTAGTTACAGGCCGTAGGATCCGTGCAACCTTGGCAGGTCAAGTACTCACAGCTGCCGTCGTTGAAGTTCGCAGCCGGATCATAGTTACAGGCACCAGAAATGGTGCACCCCTCGTTCAAACACTCTGGGCTTCCTACATAAAAGAATTCTTGAATGGTGCCGCCAGCAACTCCCGGACCTCCTTCCAAAATCAACTGTGCTCCAAGGTAAATCTCCCATGAAGCCTCAACCGCGAGGTTGTCGAATTGCAATTCCAAAACGTAACAATCGTCTACCAAACAGAGGTCCAGCTCAGCCACACCTCCTTCCGTAAACTCGATGCTCCCCAATTCCTGGCCCGCCAGGTTGCCCACTGCAGCACCTCCTATGTTGCCTTGGTTGTCCACCCATCCATTGGAGAAGGCGTCATACAACCGCACCGTAACACAAGAATCGAAGCAGCAAGAACCATCATTGAATCCAGCTTCGGGGTCGTAGTTACAGGCCGTCTCCTCCATACAACCTGGAATGCCGTCCAATTGGGTCAAGGAAAAGCTAAACGCTGCCGCTGGTCCCGCCGTCAATTCACCCTGACAAGTCCCCCCGCATGCGAAAGGCAGGTTGTCGATGTTGACTTCGAAACTCAGGCCACCATCCGACCCCTCATCGAGAAGAATCACCGTGTAGGTATCCGCACCATACTCAGACAGGTCAATGGTGTACGTCTGGTTGAAACCATTGGTGGCCCAAATTTGGCCTTCACTGAGGTTCACAATTTGACCCTCGGTCAAACTGGTCACCGCAACACCGTACTGTGTGGCGTAAAAATCAGAGTAGAGGGTAATCGATTGCGCCCTTACGCCCAAGGAGAGGACGATCGTAGCGAGAAGGAAAGCCGCCTGCATATAGGCGGCACGAGGAATGCGGAGCTTCATGGTTCCAGCTGGTTGCTAATTCGGTTGAGGTAGATAAAAGCGACATTCGTCGTCACTTTACATCAAATCCTGAGAGGAAAGATACGTCTAAATCTCCCTTCTTGCAAAAAATCCGAAGAAATCTAATTGCCCACCAACCTTTCCCTAGAGTCGACGAACAACCATTCATGGTCATTCAATTTGCAGTCGCTCAAGAAAAAAAGCACCTTACCGCCACATTTCTGCATGCCAGCTTTCGTCGAATCTTTTGACCAAAAAGCCGTTTTGCGACACCGCCTCCCCTATTGTAGTTGCCAAAGGATCTACCACCAGGGCATCTGAAGTCACCACCCCAGCCTTGCGCATTGCCCAAAATTCAGCAGTCCGCGTGGCCTTCCAGGCCTGCTCCCCACTGGCTGCATTTGGCTGCTCACTGGGCCGCCACATGACCTGGTGCCTGTCAAACCAATCCAATCCGTGTGTCTGACCATGTGCCCTCAAAAAGCCAACCATCTTGTCGATGCTGCAGCCGGTCGCACCAGCCCGCTCCTCATCCAAGCCCACCACACAAACCCTGTCATACAAGACATCTCCAGCCGCAGAAAGCGCAGCACCATGCGCCGACCACCCCTCCATGAATTGTGAAAGCGAGCCCCGCAAGGCCTGCTGCTCTTCGGCAGTCAAATCCCGGTCAGCCACATGCACCCACAACCGCGCATGCGCCGGCAAATCGTGAAACGTCATACTTCGAAATTAGGCCTTCTGGCCTTTCCCCTGCCCTAGAGAGCGGTCCCGCAACCAAGGCAGCAGCACCAACATCAACGAAGGCATCGGCGACTGCAAAAATCCCAGCACTTCACGCGCCACATTGTAACCCGGTGCCTCTGCTCCTCCGCGGCCATCGACCGCCCAAAACAAGGCCACCACAAACCCCGAAGCAGCATATATCAGCAGCAACAGCTTCCATCGCTCCCCTACTCCTGCCGCCCTCAAAAACAAAGCATCCAATGAGAAAAAACCCATCAATATGGCCACCATCAACACCCACTTCGCCCGAAGCAATTCCTCAGGACCCCACCAATGGAACACATCGAAAGTGTCCCGGGTGACGTAAAAGTTGTTCTCGCTCATCGGCGCAAACCGATCCCACCAATCTTTCCGCGTTTCATACATGCATTGCGCATCCCATTCACACTCCTCGAACCCGTAGGTGTAGAAATCCGGGAAACGCGCGCCCACATTGGAGTAATGGTTCAATTTGATTTTGGCGTCCTCTTGGAAATAGCCAAACACGACCATACCAAAAAGCACTGCGATCCACCACGGCTTCTGCCGGGGCAACAAAGGCTTGCGGCTCTCCATCAAATCAACCATTGGATGTCGCCACAGCACTTGTCCTGCTCAACTTATCTGTCCACAGATACCACAGCCAAAAAATAAAGCCGTAAACCAAAACCGTCCAGGTATAGTCGTGGTTGAACGCCAACGCCGATGGACGGTAAAAGTTCAAAATCACCAACGAAATCACACGAACCAGATTCGCGATGTGGATGGCTACAATACCCACAGGAATAAACCACAGCTTGCGCTTGGCAGGACCAGGGAAAGCCAGAACAAAGGCTGCAAACAGCGCGAACAACACGAGGCCATCGCAAGGTGCACCAATCTCGAGCATCCCTACACTGTTGGCAATCCCCACCTGCCACCTCAATTCCGGCGACGTCACTTCATACAACGCAAAGCCCATGGCGCGCAACGCACCTTCGGTAGCCACCACCATGGAATGGATGAGGTACTCATCCAACAGCGTAAAGTCTTTAAGAAAATACTGGTAGGCGATGTACCAAATCAGATAGGACAGCAGACCCAATGAAAGGAACCTTAAAAGACCTCGCTCGGGCAACATCGCAGCTCCTTCGACCTACAAATTCAAGCCTCTAGCTCGAGTTCTTTCCTACGACGCACACCCAAAACCCCCATACCAAGGCCACCAGCAATCAAAAAACCCAACCCACCATCAATGGGAATACAGCCTTGATCTACACCGCTGTAGTAGTTCTCCGTCCACGAGGTACACTCCTGCGTTGGATGGTC